>Ga0182024_10000775_pt1 | contig 83758 bp, 79 predicted proteins | sample P32metaG_FD_120480 | JGI IMG/M metagenome (GOLD analysis project Ga0182024, IMG submission 120480) | Permafrost microbial communities from Stordalen Mire, Sweden - P3-2 metaG (Illumina Assembly) | ecosystem: Environmental > Terrestrial > Soil > Wetlands > Permafrost | place: Sweden: Stordalen... | reverse complement strand
GAGGATTTCAGCCCGTACGCCGCGCAGGTGCGGCGTCTTGGGCTCGACGACCGCGTGATCGTGCGGGAAAAGGTGGTCGACATCGAAGACTACCTGCAGGCGGCCGACGTTGGCCTCTTCACCTCGGAGAGCGAAAGCTTCTGCCTGAGCATCCTGGAGGCGATGTGTTTTGGCTGCCCCAGCGTGGCCACGGCGGTCGGCGGGATTCCGGAAGTGGTGCAATCGGGCGTCTCCGGGCTCTTGGTGCCGTTCGGCGATGCGCCCGCGCTGGCGGCGGCGCTCGAATCGCTGATTCAGGATCCGGTCCGCCGCGCGGCCCTGGGTCAGGCGGCGCGAGAGCGGGCCGCAGCGCTGTTTTCGGCCGCGGCGATCGTGCCGAAGTACGAGGCGCTCTACCGGAAAGTGTGCGGCCGGGCCGTCTAGGGCCGCGCCGGGGGCCGGAAGCTGCCCGAAGTCGGGGTCGAACCGACACTCTTTTTTAGGGAACCGGATTTTGAGTCCGGCGCGTCTGCCAATTCCGCCATTCGGGCCTAACTTGCGGGAGAAAGCCGAAGTTAGGACCAGTGGCGGACCTGTAAATGCAAAATTCTTTCATCTTTGTTTGAACATAATGCGCCATTCTGTCGTCTTCCCCCTGTTCTTTTTGGAGATTCATAGTTTGTTGTGTTTAAATAGTCGGCAAGGGCGTCGGACCGGGAGGTTCGGCGCCCTTACTGTTTTAAGGTTTTTTTAATGGGTCGGGCAGAGTATTTTGTGGCGCGATCAGTTCGCCCGAAAATACTCCGCCCGACCCCTTTTTTTCTCCCATGCCCGACTTTCGCGTCTTCAGCCGGCCTCCGACGTCCGACCCCGCCACGCTCACGCTATCGGCGGCCGAATCCCATCATCTGGTGGCAGTCAACCGAGCGCGCGGCGGAGACACGGTGACCGCATTCGACGGCCGGGGATCCGAGTGGATTTGCACCCTGGCCGAACCGGACAAGCGGGCCGCTCGCCTCCAGGTGCGTTTTGCGCAGAAAGCCAAGCCCCTGCCCTATCAGATCACCCTCGGGCAAGCGCTACCCAGAGGGGGGTTCATGGACAATATCGTCCGGAAGGCCACTGAGTTGGGCGCCGCCCGCATCGTTCCCCTCGAGAGCGAGCGGACCCAGGTGCATCTGGCCGCCAATCGGACGGACCGAAAGATCGAGAAATGGCAGGGCGCGGCGCTGGAAGCGGCCAAACAATGCGGCAATCCCTGGCTTCCGGAGATATTACCCATAAAGGGCGCGAGCGATTTCATTGCCACCGCCCAAGGGTATGACCTGAAGCTGATCGCCAGCCTTCAAACCGGAGCCAAATCCCTCAAAACCGTGCTGGCGGCCTTCGCCGCCGCCCAGGGCCGCCGGCCAGTCAAAGTGGTCTGGCTGATCGGGCCCGAAGGGGACTTCAGCGCTGCGGAACTGAGCCAGGCCCAAAGTTTTGGATTTGAAGCAATTACCCTGGGCCCGCTAGTCCTGCGGTGCGAGACGGCGGCCGTCTATGCCCTGAGCGTTCTCAGCTACGAGCTGCAGAGCCCCAGGACCTGATTCGGCTCAATCCGGACTGAGATGTGCCGATGCGAAGGGAGGAAACTCCATCGGCTCATGAAATCCCTTCGCATTCTCGCGCCCTTATTCTTCCTTTTCGGTGCCGTCGCGGCCGGCGGCGCCCCAGTTCGCATCGGCGTCCTGCTCAAAGGGAAAACCGCGTTCTGGGCCGCCATGGAAAAAGGGGTCAATGAGGCGGCTGCAAAAGCCGGCGTCGAGGTCATCGTCAAATCACCCAGGGACGAGATGGATGTCGCCGTCCAAATCCGCCTCCTCGGCGTGCTGGCCGACCAGAATATCCAAGCCCTCGTCATCGCCCCGTGCAGCGATTCGCTGGCTGTCCCGCTGCAGGCCCTCGCGGACAAGGGGGTCAAGATTGTCATCGTCGACACGCCGCTCGCAGGGCTGCCCGACGCCCCCTTCGTCGGCACCGATCAGAAAGCGGCGGGCAAAGCCGCCGCCGTACTTTTGAACCTCCAGCTGGCCGATGGCGACGAAGTCGCCTTCCTCCGAAACTCGCAGGGCCGAGGGGCGGCCAATGTGCGGGAAGCCGGCGCCCTCGCCAAGTTGATCGCCGCCCATCCCCAGATCGTGGTCCACGGGGACATTTACGCCAGCAGCGAGTCGGGCCTGGAGGCGCAGCACTCCGAATTGGTCCTCAGCAAATATCCGCAAGTGAAGGCGATCTTCTCTTCGGGCTCCCCCGGAACCATGGCGATGCTCAAGGTGCTGACGGCCCACAAATCCGCCGGCACGATCAAATTTGTGGGCTGCGGATTCAATCTGAATCCCGCCGTCGTGGCCGGCCTGGAAGACGGCACCATGACCGGCTGGATCGCACAGCTGCCGCAGGAGACTGGCCGCAAGGGCGTGGAATCGGCCTTGGCGCTCGTGAACGGGCAGATGATCCCTCAGACCATCCCGACCGAATTTCTGGTGATCACGAAGGATAGGCTCTCGGACCCGAAAATCCAAAGCCTGCTGAACCTGTAAGGTTCAGGTCACCACTCGAGCAGGCCGCCCGCGAAGGTCAGGCCGGCGCCGACGCTGCAGAGGATCATCTTTTCGCCGGGGGAAAAGATGCCCTCCTCGGCCGCCCAGCCTAGCGCCATCGAGATGCTCGCCGCGCTGGTGTTGCCGTAGTGGGAAATCGTGACGATGAACCGCTCGTAGGGAATGCCCACCCGCTTGCTCACCGCCCGCAGGATCCGCTCGTTGGCCTGATGGGGGACTACCCAAGCCACCTCGTCCGGCCGCAGGTGCTCGCGCTCGAGGGTCTGCTTGATCTGGTCGGAGAAGCCCACGATCGCGTGCTTGAAGACCGCCGGGCCGTCCATCTGCAAATAAAAGTGTTCCAGATCGTAGCCGGTCGGGTCGGGCGTCGGCTTGCGCGCGCCGCCCCCCGTCCGCTGGATGGCCGCGTACTGCTCCGCGTTGCCGGACAGCCCGAGACGGTGCAGCCGGTGGCCGCCGCCGGCGCCGGTGAGAATCGCTGCCCCCGCCCCGTCGCCAAAGAGAAACGCCGTGTCGTGATCCTGGGGATTGGTGATGCGGGACAGGAGTTCGGCCGTCACCACGAGCAGATTGCGGGCGGTGCCGGCGCGGATGAAGGCCCGCCCGGCTTCCAGGGCGTAGAGCCAGCCGGAGCAGGCGGCGTTGAGATCGAACGCCAGCACCCTGGGAATGCCCAGCTGCCGGGCCAGGGCGCTCGCCATCGCGGGCACGGGCTGGTCTGGAATCAAGGTCGCCATGATGATGCCGTCGAGCTGATCGACGGCCATGCCGGCCTGGGTCAAAGCGTGATGGGCCGCCACCGCGGCCAAATCGGTCGCGCTTTCGTCGTCGGTGGCGTAGCGCCGCTCCTTGATGCCGGTCAGACGCACGATCTCCGCTTCGGTCCGGTGGGGAAACGCTTTGAGGATTTCGCTATTGGCGCGAATCGTCGCGGGAACCGCGTAGCCGACACCAGCGAGGCAGACCGAATCAGCGGGGTTTTGCGGCATAAATCAACCCAAACTCCTAGGAGGACACGTTAGCAAGCTTTAGCGGTTTAGCCGCGCTATTTCCGTTTGGCAAGAAAACGGGCGAGGTCATCGCCGGAGACGCGGTTGCCCGGACCCGTCGCTTCAATGTCGATCAGGTTCGCCGGATCGAGGCCCGCCTCCTGGGCCATCCTCAAGGCCCGCGGCGTCCAGATCGCGGCCGTTTTGGCGGCGGAAGCCGGAGCGGCGGCGGCGCAGACCGCGCGGCTTTCCAGGTGCCGCAGGCTGGCGTCCGAAGTCTCGATCTGCATGAACGGGGTGCCCGAGGGCTTCACCTCTCCGGCCGCCGCCAGCACCGCGCGCACGGTGCCGTCGCAGGGACAGTCGAATTCAAACACGGATTTGTCGCTCTCCAGATCGGCGAGCTTCTGCCCCTTCACCACCCGGTCGCCCGCCGATACCTTCAGGGCGATGACCGTGAGCTCGTTCACCGTCGCGCCCATCGATGGCATGGGCACGTCAATGAGAAAAGTTTCCATCAGATGAGTGGGGAGTGGAGCGGAAGTTTGGCGGCGGGCGAAAAGGGGTCAAGCCACCCGTAAGGAGGTCTCCGCGCCCGTCAATTGCCCGGCGCTATCCCCGCACGGTCAGCAATTCGATTTTTTCGGCGTGGCCCATCTTGGGCCCGATCTCGATCAGCGCGCCGGAAATGCGCACATCCCCGGTCGCCACCTCGAACCGGCGCGGCATTCCGTCCAGGAATCGCGCGATCACCGGAGCAGTCTCCCGCCCGAGCACGCCGGCGTAGGGGCCGGTCATCCCCACGTCGCACATAAAGGCGGTGCCCTTGGGCAGCACCACCGCGTCCGCCGTCGGCACATGGGTGTGCGTGCCGAGTACCGCCGCCACGCGGCCGTCCAAATGCCAGCCCAGCGCCTGCTTCTCCGACGTCGCCTCGGCGTGGATCTCCACCACGATCGCGTCGGCCTGGCCGCGCAGCCGGTCGATCATGCGGTCGGCGCACAGAAACGGGCACTCCGCCTTCAGGTTCAAGTACTGCCGGCCCAGCACCGTAAAGACGGCGACGCGAAACCCGCGCGCTTGAATCACCAGGTGGTCCCAGCCCGGGCAGGCGGCGGGCAGATTCGCGGGCCGGCAGACCCGGTCGAGTTCGCCGATCTCGTTCTCCCAGCCGCGCTGATCCCAGACATGATCGCCCAGTGTGATGGCATCGATACCACTCTCCAACAATGACTTGGCAATCGTGCCGGTGATGCCCGCGCCGGCGGCGGCGTTTTCCCCGTTCGCGATGACAAAGTCGAGCCCCAGTTCGGTGCGCAGCCGCGGCAGCCGGAGCGCCACGATGTCGCGCCCGGGCTTCCCCACGATGTCGCCGATGAACAAAAGCTTGAGCATGCGGGGGTAGTTTCAGCCGCGCCGGGGGCACAACTCAACGCTCATCTGTGCTTGCCGCTTTCCCGGTCCCGGTCTTAGCTCGGAAGGTCTATATTCCGCGATGAAAACCTCCGCCTCTCCCGCCGTGTTTCCCAAGACCGAGATCGGTCCCGAAATGAAAGGGGCCGATGCCGTGGTTGAATGCCTCATCCGGGAAGGGGTCGACGTCATTTTCGCGTATCCGGGCGGGGCGTCCCAGGACCTCCACCAGGCGCTCGCCCGCACCGAGAAGATCCGCACCATCCTGCCCCGTCACGAGCAGGGCGGCTCCTTCGCCGCTGAAGGCTACGCCCGGGTCACGGGCAAAGTGGGCGTGTGCATGGCCACCAGCGGACCCGGGGCCACCAATCTGGTTTCGGCGATCGCCGACGCCTACATGGACTCGATCCCGATGGTCGCCATCACCGGGCAGGTCAAATCGAAGTTCATCGGCAAGATGGCCTTTCAGGAGATCGACTTTTTCGGGATGACCCTGCCGATTGTGAAGCACTCCTACCTGGTAATGGACGTGCACGAGCTGCCCCGGATTTTCAAGGAGGCCTTTCTGCTCGCCCGCACCGGCCGGCCCGGCCCGGTGATCATCGACATTCCGAAGGACGTGCAGCAGGCCAAGTTTCAGCCGGTCTTCCCCGCGGCCGTCGAATTCCGCAACACCGCGGTGACCGCGGTGCCGCGGGCCAGCGACGAAGCCTTGAAGGAAGTCCTGGCGCTGATCGCCCGCGCGAAGAAGCCGGTGATCTACGCCGGCGGCGGCATCATTTCGGCCGAAGCATCCGCGGATCTGCGCGCCTTCGCCGAGAAAACCCACATTCCGGTCGCCACGACCTTGATGGGCGTGGGCGCCTTTCCGGAGACCCACCCCTTGTCGATGCACTGGTTCGGCATGCACGGGAGCGCTTACGGCAACTGGGCGGTGGACGAGTGCGACCTCTTGCTGGTGCTCGGCGCCCGCTTCGACGACCGCATCACCGGCGATACCGCGAAGTTCGCCGCCCACGCGCACATCGTGCACCTGGACACCGACGCCTCGGAGCACAACAAGAACAAGCACACTCACCTGCCGCTGCTGAGCGATGTGAAGTACGCCCTCGGCCGGCTGAACGAGTTGATCGCCGCGCTCAAGTTTGCCCCCCCGAACACCGATGCCTGGCATGCGCAGGTGGACACCTGGAAGCGCGAGCATCCGTTCCGCTACGAGGACAGCCGCCACATCCAGCCGCAGGAGGCCGTGCAAGTGCTGTACGAGCTCACCCAGGGCGACGCCATCATTACGACGGGGGTCGGCCAACACCAGATGTGGGCCGCGCAGTTTTACCGTTTCCAGGAGCCGCGCCGCTACATCAGCTCCCTCGGCTTGGGCGCGATGGGCTTTGGCTACCCGGCCGCGCTCGGCGCCAAGGTCGCCCGGCCGGACAAGCAGGTCATCGACATCGACGGCGACGGCTCGTTTGTCATGAATATCCAGGAGCTCGCCACCGCGCACATCGAGAAGATCGCGGCCAAGGCGATGATCCTCAATAATCAGCACCTGGGCATGGTCGTGCAGTGGGAAGACCGCTTCTACGGCAGCGTGCGCGGCAACACGATTCTCGGCGACGAAACCAATGTGGGCAGCCCGGACAATCCCGACGCCCTCTATCCGGACTTCGTCCAGATCGCCCAGGGCTTCGGCGTCAAGGGCCGGCGGGTGATCAAGAAGAGCGAACTGCGCGCGGCGATCCAGGAAATGCTGGATCACGACGGCCCGTTTGTGCTCGACGTGATCGTCCCCTACACCGAGCACGTGCTGCCGATGATTCCGGCGGGCAAGACGGTGAAGGACATGCTGCTGAAGTAAGGCGCGATTCGGGGTGGGCCGAACGGCGGCATCTCCGGGCGCTTTCGTCCGAGCACACGGTCGCCCTCCGACGCCGCCGTTCGGCCCACCCCGAATCGCAGCCGCAAGAGGGTGAAAAAGAAAGCGCCACCCTTGGCAGGGTGGCGCAGAAGGAAACGACGCGCGTCCGCTTAGGACATCGGGACCGTCTGGATCGTCTTGATGATCCGGCCGGCGACCAGGTAGGGATCGGCCGCCGAGTTCGGCCGGCGATCCTCGAGGTAGCCCCGATAGCCGTCTTTGATGAAGTTTACCGGCATGCGGACCGAGGCGCCGCGATCCGACAAGCCATAGGAGAACTTGTCGATCGACTGGGTCTCGTGGAGGCCGGTGAGGCGCAGATGGTTGTCCGGACCATACACCGCGATGTGCTCGTCGCGCAGGGTGTTGAAGGCGGCCATCAGCTTCTCGAAATAGGCCTTGCCGCCGACTTCGCGGATGTACTTGGTCGAGAAATTGGTGTGCATGCCCGAACCGTTCCAGTCGCCCTTGATCGGCTTGCAGTACAGCTCGACGTCGATGCCGTATTTCTCGCAGGCGCGGGCCATGATGTAGCGGGCCACCCACATTTGGTCGGCCGCCGTCTTGGAGCCCTTGCCGAAGATCTGGAATTCCCACTGGCCCTTGGCCACTTCGGAATTGATGCCTTCGATGTTGATGCCGGCCGCGATGCAGAGGTCGATGTGCTCATCCACGATCGTGCGGGCAACATCGCCGACATTCTTATAGCCAACCGCCGTGTAGTATGGGCCCTGCGGGGCGGGATAGCCGGCTTCGGGGAAGCCGAGTGGGCGGCCGTCCTTGAAGAAAAAGTATTCCTGCTCAAAACCAAACCAGGTGTCCGGATCATCCAAGATCGTCGCCCGCGCGTTGGTCGGATGCGCGGCCCCCGTCGGGAGCAGGACCTCGGACATGACCAAAAAGCCGTTTTTCTTGGTCGCATCCGGATAGAGCGCAACGGGTTTCAGCAAACAGTCGGAGGTCTTCCCCTCGGCCTGCTGGGTCGAGCTGCCGTCAAATCCCCACATGGGGAGGTCGGCGAGCGTCAGCGTAGCGGCATCGCCGTCTACGATCTTGGTCTTGCTGCGGAGGCTCGCGATCGGCGTGTAGCCGTCGAGCCAGATGTATTCCAGTTTGAGTTTGGCCATAAGAGACGAGGATTTGTGAGCTGATTTTAGGGTGTCAATCGCCTCCGGCGTAGCAGGCTGATACGGGGCGACAAGAGTTCAGTTTTGAAGTTAGCATCTTCAATGCCAGAAAAAACCGATTTTAATCAAAAGTTAACTTTCGTTGGGGTTTTTTCATCGAAAGAACCGCCTATCCATCGGTATCGTCCAAAGTTGCTTCCCGGAAACGGCGGGCCGGCAGGCCGGTTTTCCGGCCCCGGCACGCCCTAGGATTTTGGGCGACAAATTCGGCTCCCTTTACTCCCCCATGCACGAGGTCAAAGACACCGCCCGGGCGCTGGTGCGCATCGGATATGACGGTTTGGTGCACAAGACCTTCCGGGGCCATCTGGCGAAGGAACGCTTCGAGAACGAGGTCCGCGTGCTGCGGTACCTGGCGGAGCGGGGCTGCGACTTCGTGCCCCGGCTGCTGACGGCGGAGCCGGAGAACCTGAAGATCGTCACGACCAACTGCGGATCGCGCGTGGACCATTTGAATGCGGAGCGAATGAAGGAGCTGTTCGCGGAGCTGGAGCCCTTCGGGGTCCGCCATGACGACGCGATGATGCGCAACGTCACCTACCGGTCCACCGATGGCCGGTTCTGCCTGATCGACTTTGAATTCGCCACCCTGCTGAATCCCCCGCCCGGCACCCCGCCGCCGCCGCCCCCCCCTCCGGCATGAGCTCCGAGTCCGTCCCTTCGTCCCCGCCGCCCGATCCGCCGCCGACCACCCGTCTCGGGTGGTCGGGCATGACCCACCTCGGCCGGGTGCGGGCGAACAACGAGGACACCTTTCTGGCGCTCACTTTCGACGGCCATCAGGTGCGCTACCTCGGCAAGCACGGCGACGCCCCGCTGGCTCCGGCCGACTTCGTGTTTGCGGTCAGCGACGGGATGGGCGGAGCCCGGTCCGGGGAATTCGCCAGCCGCATCGCGGTCGAGCAGATCACCCGGCTGCTCCCCCGCGGCTTTCGCCTTTCGGCCGGCGGCCTCAGCAGCGGGTTTCTCGACCTGCTGACCGAAATTTTCATCACGATTCACCAGGCCCTGCTGCAGCTGGGGCGCAGCTACGAGGAGTGCGCCGGCATGGGGACCACGTTGAGCCTGTGCTGGTTCACGCCCCAGTGGGTGTACTTCGGCCATATCGGCGACAGCCGCATCTACCACCAGCCGCGGGGCGGCGAGCTGCGCCAGCTCACGCACGACCATACCCATGTCGGCTGGCTGCGCCGGAACGGCCAGATCGACGAACGCGGCGCCCGCAATCATCCGCGCCGCAACGCCCTGCAGCAGGCGCTCGGCGCCGGTCACCAGTTCGTGGAGCCCCACATCGGCGCGGTCAGCTGCGAAGTGGGCGACCGGTTCCTCCTGTGCAGCGACGGGGTGACCGACGGGTTGTGGGACCGCCGGATCCAGGAAGTGCTCCGCCTGGGCGCGCCCGTCGAGCAGCTGGCCGGCGTTCTGGTGACCGAGGCGGTCGAAGCCTCGGGGCGCGACAACTCCACGGCGGTCGTGGTCGAAGTCCTGCCGGCGGGCCCGTAACCTGCTCCCCACGCCGTCATGCAGAGCGTCTTTGTGTACGGCACGCTGAAGCGCGGGGGCAGCAATCACGCTCTCCTCGCCGGCCAGCGGCTGATCGGGCCCGCGCGCACCCGACCGGAATTTCGGCTCTATGAGTTGGACGGCTACCCGGGCCTGGTGCGCGTGTCCGAGGGGGGCAGCTCGATCGTGGGCGAACTCTGGGCCGTGGATGATTCCGGCCTCGCCGCCCTGGACGAACTCGAGGGCACCGGCAGCGGCCTTTATGCGCGGGAGGCCATCGGCCTCTTGCCGCCGCTCGAAGGGGAGCGCGCGCAGGCCTACCTTTACCTCCAAAGCATCGCCGGCCGGCGGGATCTGGGCACCGAGTACGCCGTGGGCTGAGCGCTACTTCTGCAGGGCTTCGGGCGGGATGCGGCGGACAGCGGTGTAGCGCGCCCGAAAGAGCTCCTCCAAGATCCCGCGCAATTCGGCCGGAATCCGCTGAATCAATTCCTCCAGCGGCGGGGTCGCCCGGCTGGGGGCCGCGGCCGGCGGCGGCGGGGCGGGCAGCGCCGCCTCCGGCGGGCCACTTAGGAAGGCCGCTTCCTCGGCGGGACTGGGCCAGGGCGCGGGCGCTTCCTCGCCCGGCGGCTCGGCGGGCGCCGCACTGACGGCCGCCGCGGCGGGCGGGGCGGCCGCGGGAATCGGAGCCGACCGGGGTGGCTCCGCTGCGGTCCGGCGGGGCGGCGGGGCGGCGGCCAGGGCGGCGATCAGTCGCTCCTCCAGCCGGTCAATCAGGGCTTTTTTTTTTCGGGGCCGGCGGCCGGCGCGTCCTCGGTCAAGGACACCAGTTCCTTGATCAGGCTGTCGATCGCCCGCGCGCGGAGCGCCTCCGCCGCCTTGAGGAGCGTCACTTCAAAATTCACCTTTTCGGCGAGCCCCAGCTTCACGCCGCCCTCCCCTTCCCGCAGCGCGTCCAAGAGCCGGGTGAGCTGCTCGGTCGTCAGGCTGACCCCGCCCAGCGCGGCGCTGCGCCCGCCGCCGGCGATCGCCTGGAGGAGGGCCGAGCGCACGAGCACCTGCAGGTCCGCGAGCAGGCGCACCAGGTCGCGCCCCTCCGCGTCGCAGGCGTCGACGGTCGCCACCAGTTTCCGGTTGTCCCCAGCCGCGACCGCCCCGGCAAGTTCCGCCACCTTCTCGGCCGACACCAGGCCGTAGACTTCGAGGACATCAGCCTCGCCGATCTCCGCGCCGCAAAAGGAAATCATCTGATCGAGAATCGACTGCGCGTCGCGCATCCCGCCGTCGGCGAGCCGGGCGATCGAGGCCAGGGCGGCGTCCGCCACCGTGATTTTTTCCGCGGCGGCAATCTGGCGCAGGCGCGCCACGATCAGCTCCGGCGGAATCGGCTTCAGGTCGAAGCGCTGGCAGCGGGAGAGGATTGTCGGGAGCACCTTCTGCACGTCGGTCGTGGCGAAGATGAACTTCACGTGCGGGGGCGGCTCCTCCAGGGTCTTCAGCAGGGCGTTGAACGCGTTCACGGTCAACATGTGCACCTCGTCGATGATGTAGACCTTGAACTTACCTTGGGCGGGGGTGTATTGCACCATGTCCCGCAGGTCGCGCATTTGCTCGACGCTGTTGTTCGAGGCGCCGTCGATCTCGATCACGTCCAAGAAGGAGCCCTCGCCGATCGCCTGCACCGCCGGATCATCCAGCGAAAAGTCCGCCTTCGGGCCGCCGGTGCAATTGAGCGCCTTGGCGAAGATCCGGGCGGTCGAAGTTTTGCCGGTGCCCCGCGGGCCGACGAAAAGGTAGGCGTGCCCGATGCGGCCGCGGTTGATCGCGTTCTTCAGCGTCCGCACGACATGGTCCTGCCCGACAATGTCGTCGAAGGTCTGGGGGCGCCATTTGCGGGCGATGACTTGGTAGGGGCCGGACATCGAGAGGCGAGACCTGAAACCTGAATTAAATAAAAAGCGAGCCTGGGTTCGAGCCGAGCGATCGGCGATGGGCGGGGCGGGGTATCTCCGGGCGCCCTATGTCCGAGCACCGGTTCGCCCTCCGACACCCCGCCCCGCCCATCGCCGATCGCTCAAGGCCTTGGGATGCGGTGTCCCACACCGAAAAGATCAGGATTGCGCCGTTGCCCGGGTGGGGCATGGTGCGCCTTGGCCAGGTGCCATGCATGGGCAGATGCGCAAACTCCGCCAGGGCCGGAAGGCAGCAACGGTAGCGACGTTCTCCTAGTGCCGTGGAGTGCCTGGCCACTTTTTATGCCCGCTTGGCGCGAGGGGCGCCGGACCGCTCAATCCACCGGGCCTGAACCCTGCCCCGGATCCGATCCCATCCCCTTCCCCGGTCCGCCTTTTCGCCCCTGCCAGCCGGCCTGCACCTGCAGGCTGTATTGGCGCAACCGCTCGCGGTTGGTCTGAATCAGGTTGTCGAAGCGGATGCGCTGCGGGGGCGTCAGGAAGACGGCGATTTCGTCCTGCATGTGCTCCAAAATGAGTTCACCGCTGTGGGTCGCCTCGCTGCGCAGCCGGCGCATGTCCTCGGCGGCGTCGTTGATCACCGGCAAAATTTTTACCTTCTGTTCGGGCGTCAGATTGAGCTGGTTGTTCATCCACCGCTTGGCTAGCTGCGGCATGAACTGCTCCGGCCGCGGCAGAACGTTCGGCGGCGGCAGCTTCGGCCCGTAGTGCAGCTCGACAATCGACCCAATCGCCCCGCCCGAGACAAAGACGACCAGGAAGGCCAGGACGACGTGCCAGGTCTTGTTCATTACGACGCGATGTCCACCAAGGCGGCGACCGGGTCGTCCGCTGGCGGCGTCTCGTCGTCAAAGAGATGGGAGATCGAAGAGTAGTTTGCGCCCACGGCCACCACCGCCAGCAGGCAGGCCACGAACATGGCCCGCAGGGAGAGGCGTTCGATCACCGAATACTTGGGCTGCCCGGCTGACATCGCCAGCGCCGCCACCCGCGTCGAAAAACCATACGGGGCCGCGGTCTCCCCCTCGTCGGGGGCATTGCCGGCCGCGGCGGCGAGCCGCTGCCATGCTTGGTCATAGTTCGTCATGAGCCTTCTTTCCTTTTTAGCTCGGCGAAGAGCTTCTGCAACTTCCTTCTTGCGCGAAAAGCGCGTACTTTTACGAGCGACTGGTTCCAGCCGGTCAGGGCGCTAATTTCCGCAATGCTCTTCTGATCAAGGTCAAGCATCTGGATCACGACCCGGTCGTCGGGCTTCAGCTCCCCGAGAAGCCGCTGGAGCAGCTCGCGGGCGGCCAGCGCCTCGTCGGGCGCCGCTCCGGACTCGTCGGCGGTCACCGCGTCGAGCATGTCCGCTTCGTTTTCCGACAGGTCCGCCCAGCGGTATTCGGGCCGGCGTTTCTGGGCCCGCAACTGATCGATGCAGGTGGTCACCGCGATCCGGGAAACCCAGTGGGGAAACGGCACGGCCCCTTGATATTGCTCCAGGCGGGTGAACATCTTGAGAAAGATTTCCTGGCTTAGGTCCTCTTCAGCCACTCGCCGCGGGAGGTGGGACCGAACGATGCGGATGACAAGGGGGTATAAGTGCTCGACCAGCTCGCGCGCAGCCGTTTGATCCCGCTGCCGAACGCGCGTAAGGCAGCCAGCCAGGTCAAACGACTGGTCTTCAGGCATAAATACATGGACACAAAATCAGCCACATCAGGCAAGACGGGCCTTGGGCCAGCCAAGTTACAAAGGGGGAAAACTTGCCTTGACTGGCGGCGGCGCGTGCCGATAGATCGCAGCGCAGACCATAATGCGAAACCCAGTTCAGGCGCTTCGACTTACCTCCACGCACGGCCGGTGATCCTGCCGCGAAGCGGTTGGTCGTGCGTCGCCTGAATCTTCTGCTTCCGCCACTCCATCAAGGAGATGAGGCGTTGAATCGCTATCCGTCCGCTCTTCCCCTAGGTTTCCGTTCAGTCTCAGGACTTCCGCTCCATGCAATCTGCCCCCGTTTCCAAATACCGTCCGTTCCCGCCCGTTTCGTTGCCCAATCGCCAATGGCCCAACCGCACCCTGACCCAGGCCCCGATCTGGTGCAGCGTCGACCTCCGGGATGGCAACCAAGCCCTGGCGCAGCCGATGAACGTCGAGGAAAAGCTGGAATTCTTCGATCTCTTGGTCCGCATCGGGTTCAAGGAGATCGAGGTCGGCTTTCCCTCCGCCTCCCAAATCGAGTTCGACTTCATCCGCCGGCTGATCGACGAAAGCCGCATCCCGGATGACGTCGCGATCCAGATCCTCTGCCAGTGCCGCGAGGATCTGGTCACCCGCAGCCTCGAGGCCGTGCAAGGGGCCAAGCACGTCATCTTTCACCTCTATAATTCGACCTCGCCGGCCCAGCGCCGCTACGTCTTCGGCCTGGAGCGGCCGGCGATCGTCCAGATCGCGACCCGGGCCGTCGCCCAACTCAAGCGCGACAGCGCGCCGCTGATCGCGGCCGGCACCCGCCTGCGCTTCGAATACTCGCCCGAGAGCTTCACCAGCACCGAGCTGGATTTCGCGCTCGAGATCTGCGAGGCCGTCTCGGATGTCTGGGGGCCGACCCCCGCCGATCCGATCATCCTCAATCTGCCCGCCACCGTCGAGTACGCGACGCCGAACGTCCACGCCGATCAGATCGAGTGGATGTGCACGCATTTGCGCCGCCGGGAGTCGACGATCGTTTCCTTGCACACCCACAACGACCGGGGCACCGGCGTCGCCGCCACCGAGCTGGCCCTGCTCGCGGGCGCCGACCGGGTCGAGGGCACGCTCTTCGGCAACGGCGAGCGCACCGGCAACGTGGACCTCGTCACCCTGGCCCTGAATCTCTACACGACCGGCGTCCACCCGGGCCTGGACTTCAGCGACATCAACGGCATTCGCGAGGTGTACGAGCGCTGCACGCGACTGGAGGTCCCGGCCCGCCAGCCCTACGCCGGCGAATTGGTCTTCACCGCCTTCAGCGGCTCCCACCAGGACGCGATCAAGAAATCCTGGGCGCAGCAGACTCCCGGCCAGCCGTGGGATGTGCTCTACATTCCGATCGATCCGGCCGACATCGGCCGCAGCTACCAGGCGATTATCCGGATCAATTCCCAATCCGGAAAGGGCGGGGTCGCCTACGTGCTCGAAAACGCCTTCGGCTTCACGCTGCCCAAGCTCATGCAAAAGGAGATGGGCCGGATCATCAACGACCTGGCCGACGCCAATGGCACGGAACTGACCCCGGAGGAAATCCACGGCGCCTTTCAGCGCGAGTACCTGGAGCGCATGGCTCCGGTGGCCCTGCGCCACTTCAAGACCACCGAGCGCGACAGCGCCGTCCATTGCGAGGTGGCCCTCACCATCGCCGGGGCGGCCCACCAGTTGAGTGGTAGCGGCAACGGGCCCATCGACGCCTTCGTCCGCGCCCTCAGCGGCACGGACCTCCCCAAGTTCGACGTGCTCAGCTACGCCGAGCACTCGCTCGGCAGCGGGGCCGAGGCGCGCGCCGTCAGCTACATTCAAATCAAGACTGAGCGCGGCCACACCTTCTTCGGGGCGGGCATCGACACCAATATCGAGCTCGCCTCGATCAAGGCGATCGTCAGCGCGCTGAACCGCGCCGCGGCCAAGCGATGAAGTTTGCCCCCGCGAAACCGGCGCTCACAGGCGAGACGCTCGCGACCCTCACCGCCCGCCTGGCGGCGGCGGGGGAGCCGGCGTTCCGGGCCGGCCAGATCCTCGACTGGCTCTACAAGAAGCGCGCGCGCTCCTGGGCCGAGATGACGAATCTGCCCAAGCGCCTGCGGACCTGGCTGGGCGAGACGTTCGTCTTCCTGCCGACGGCGCTGGTGCGCAACCAGCACTCGGCCGACGTCACCGACAAGCTGCTCCTCGAACTGGAGGACCGGTCGCTCATCGAGACAGTGATCATCCGCGCGCCCCAGGACGGCGTCGGCCTGGACCACTCCCGCAAGACGATTTGCATCTCGACCCAGGTCGGCTGCGCGATGGGCTGCGTTTTCTGCGCGAGCGGGCTGGCCGGCCTGAAGCGCGACCTCACCGCCGGGGAAATCGTGGCGCAGCTCTTGCAAGTCTGCTATGAGGAGGATGCGCGCACGCCGCGGGCCCGCGCGGAGCTGGCCGCCTTCGACAACATCGTCGTCATGGGGATGGGCGAGCCGCTCGCCAACTATGACGCCCTGATCCTCGCCCTCACCATCGTCAACGCCGAGTGGGGCCTGGGCTTCGGGGCGCGCCGGATCACGGTCTCCACCAGCGGGCTCGTGCCCAAGATTTTGCGCCTGGCGGCCGAGCCCCTGGGCTTTCGCCTCGCGATTTCGCTGCACGGGGCGACCGACGAGGTGCGCGAGCGGATCATGCCGGTGAACCGGGCCTATCCCCTGGCGAAACTCCTGCCGGCGATCAAGGCGTTCAGCGACCAGCACGGCCGGATGGTGACCCTGGAGTTCATCCTGATCGAAGAGGTGAACGACTCTCTCGACCAGGCGCGCAAGCTGCGCGACATCGCCCGGGGCCTGCACGCGCACGTGAACTTGATTCCCTATAACACGGTGGAGGGGCTGGCCTGGCGCCGGCCCAGCGTCACGCGGCAGGAGGCCTTTGCGGAGATCCTCCGTCGCGCCGGTCTTTCGGTCACCCTGCGCCGCGAAAAGGGCCACGACATCGACGCCGCCTGCGGCCAACTGCGGCTCAAGACCGAAAAAGAGCGCGCCCCTCCGGCCGCTCTATCCCCTTCATAGAGGTCATTTTCCGGCGGCCGCTCCCTGCCCGAGTCAAATTCCGTCCATCACTATTGGCTGGCGGGAGGGGAAGGGGATGGCCCCGAAGCGGCGCTTGGCGGCCTCATCGAGCGCCTCAGGCGCTCCGAGCGCCGACGTGATCGGCGCGCAGGAGCGCGGTTTGGCGCTCGAGATTGGGTTTGGCCGCCACCGCGCCGCGGAGTGGGTCATCCCCTTCCCCTCCCGCCCGCACTCCCCCGGACATTTATTTTTCTTGCCGATTGCCGACCGGGACCTAACAGGGAACCTCTGCAGAGTCGCCGGTTCATACCGGCAAGCAACCTTTCGCCCCGCCCGTCGTCTTTATTTTTCCACATGATTGAAGTTAAAGGTCTGGTTAAAACCTACGGCCAAAAACGCGCGGTCGACGGGGTGAGTTTCACGGTCCGGCGCGGCGACATCCTCGGTTTCCTCGGCCCCAACGGCGCCGGCAAATCGACGACGATGAAGATGATCACCGGCTTCCTGCGGCCCGACGCGGGCACGGCCACGGTGGACGGCGTCGACGTCACGGTCGACCCGGTCGCGGTGAAGCGGAAGCTGGGGTACCTGCCGGAGAACTCCCCGGTCTATCCGGAAATGACGGTCACGGAATTTTTGGCCTTCATTGCCGAAATCCGCGGCTTCCGCGGCGAAGCGCGGCAAAAGCAGGTCGAGCGCGCGATCGGCCTCACCCACTTGGAGCCGGTGCGCCGGCAGACCCTGGAAACCTTGTCCAAGGGCTACAAGCAGCGCGTCGGCTTTGCCCAGGCGCTCCTCCATGATCCGAGCGCCCTGGTCCTGGACGAGCCCACCGACGGCCTCGACCCGAACCAGAAGAACGAGGTCCGCACCCTGATCAAGGGCATGGCCGCGCAGAAGGCCGTGATCCTCTCCACCCACATCCTCGAGGAGGTCGAGGCCATCTGCAACCGGGTGATCATCATCTCGCTCGGCCGCGTGGTGGCCGACGAAACCCCCGCGCAGCTGCAGGCCCGCCAGCCCGGCGCCCGCCTCGACGAAATCTTCCGCACCCTCACCCGGTCGGACCGCTGACCCGCCCCTTCCGCCATGTCCCAAGTCCCCCCGCTCTTCAAACGCGAGTTCGTCGGCTATTTCCGCTCACCGGTGGCCTATGTGTTTCTCGTCGTCTTCCTGCTCGCCAGCGTCGGCCTGTCGTTCTTCGTCGGGCAGTTTTTCCGGGCGAATCAGGCGAGCCTCGACCGCTACTTCCTGTTCTATCCGTGGCTGTTTCTGTTCCTGATTCCGGCCGCCGGCATGCGCCTGTGGTCGGAGGAGAAGCGCTCGGGCACGGTCGAACTGCTCTTCACCCTGCCGGTGACGACCTTGGAGGCGGTGATCGGAAAATTCCTCGCCGGCTGGGCCTTTCTCACCCTGGCAATCCTGCTCAGCTTCCCGATGGTGGTTACGGTCGCCTACCTGGGGCACCCCGACTGGGGCGTCATCGCCACGAGCTACTTGGGCAGCATCCTGATGGCCGGCGCCTACCTCGGCGTCTGCTCGCTCACCTCGGCCCTGACCAAGAACCAGGTGATCAGCTTTGTGCTCAGCGTCCTGGTCTGCGTCATCCTGCTGTTCCTCGGCTGGAGCGTCTTCAGCCCGGCCCTCAACTCGGTCTTCCCGGTCTGGGTCGTCGACGCGCTCGCCAACTTCAGCTTCATCACCCATTTCGACGCCTTCATCAAGGGCATCATCGACCCGAAGGACGTGATGTTCTTCCTCTCGCTGATCGTGTTCACCTTGTTCCTGAACGTCGTCGCGCTCGAACGCTGAGCCCCGCCCATGAAATTAGGCCAGAAAACCCTGTTCATTGTCCTGCTGTTCGCGGGCTTGGTGCTCCTCAATTACCTCGCCTCGCAAATTCCGGTGCGCGGCGATGCGACCGCGGACCACATCTACACGCTGTCCGGCGGCACCAAGGCGCTGCTCGCGAAAGTGGACGAGCCGATTACGATCGACTTCTATTTCTCGGAGAGCGCGAGCGGCCTGCGCATCGAGGTGAAAAACTACGCCGACCGCGTGCGCGAAATGCTCCGCCAGTATGTGCGCGCCTCGCACGGGAAGATCGCGATCAACCTCATCGATCCGGCGCCCGACACCCCGCAGGAGGAGAAGGCGACCGCGGCCGGCATCGAGGCGCAACGCGCCCAGACGGGGGCCGAGCCGTTTTACCTGGGCCTGGTCGCCACGCAGGCCGATCAGCAGAAGGCAATTCCGGCGCTCACCCCCGATCGGGAGCAGTTCCTGGAGTATGACCTCTCCGAACTGATCTACAATGTGCAACAGCTCGACAAGAAGAAGCTGGGCCTGATCACGAGCCTGCCGCTCAACGGCACCCCCGGCAATCCGATGATGGGCCAGCAGGACCAGCCCGGCCAGTACGTCGTGACCGAATGGCAGGACACCTTCGACATCGTGCCCGTGGAGGCGACCGCCACTGACCTGCCGCCGAAATTGGATGCCTTGGCCATCGTGCACCCGGAGAATCTCACGCCCAAGCTGCAGTACGCGATCGACCAGTTCCTGCTCAGCGGCAAGCCGGTCTTTATCGCCGTTGATCCGGCTTCCCAGTTCTTCAAGAGCCAGGGCGGCCAGATGGCCATGATGCAGGGGCCGCAGCCAAACGTTTCCAGCGACCTGCCCGTGCTGCTTGGCGGCTGGGGCATCGCCTTCAACCCGCAGAAGATCATCGGCGACAATGCGGCGGCCACCCAGCTGCAGAATCCCACCGACGGCAGCGTGGCGCGCTACCCGACCTGGCTCAGCCTCGACCAGGACAGCTTCAATCCGCAGGCGCTGGCGACCGCCCAACTGAGCACCATGCTTTTCGTCGAGCCCGGCAGCCTCAGCCTCAAGGCCGGCACGGCGCTCACCTGGACCCCGCTGGTGCAAACCTCGCCCACGGCGGGCGAACTGGACAGCGCGGCGCTGCAGTTTGCGCAGCCCGACGATCTGGCCCGGCAGCTGACGCCCTCGGGCAAGAAGACGATCGCCGCTTTGGTGAGCGGCAAGTTCCACACCGCCTTCCCCGGCGGGATGCCGAAGGATGAGCCGGCGCCCGACGCGGACAAGAAAACGCCCGCGCCCGCTCCGGTCCCCGCCGCGCCGGGCCTGCTGGAGTCGGCCGGAAATTCGACGCTCATCGTCGTCGCCGACACCGACTGGCTGCTCGACGACTACAGCATCCGCAAATTCAACGTCCTGGGGACCGCCGGTGCGGAGCCGCTCAACGACAATCTGTCGTTTGCCGCCAACGCGCTCGACTTCCTCGCCGGCTCGCAGGATCTGATCTCAATCCGCGGCAAGGGGAGTTCCGTGCGGCCGTTCACGGTGGTCGCGGCGATGGAAACCAAGGCCGCCGCCCAGTATCAGGAAAAACTCACCGGCCTGGAGGCCCAGCTCACCGCGGTGCAGGCGAAGATCACCGATCTGGAGGGAAAAAAGTCCGAGGGCAACCACCTCGTCGCCTCCCCGGATGCCGCCAAGGCGATCGAGGAATTCCAGCAGCAGGCGGCCAAGCTGCGCGCGGAGCGCCGCGGCATCCGGCTCGCCCTCCGGCAGGACATTGACGCCCTCGAACACCGTCTCCTCGCGCTCAATCTCTTCGCGACGCCGCTTCTGGTCTGCCTCTTCGGCGTTTGGTTTTATCGCGCGCGCAAGCAATCCCGATGAAGCTGAAATCCCTCGTTCTCACTGTCGCCATCCTGGCCGCGCTCTCCGCGGTCCTCTATTGGGTCAATCGCCCGGCGAGCGCCGGCGCGGCCGATCCGCGGGTCGGCCAGGCGCTGGTCGGGCCCGCGGCCGTCGAGCAGGCCGCGCAGCTGCGCCTGACCGACCAGGGCAAGACGGTCTTGCTGGCCCGCCAGGCGGACGGCAGCTGGACCGTGCCGGGCTATTACGATCTGCCGGTCGATTTTTCCAAGCTGTCGAGCTTTATGACCGATTTGTCGGGCGCCAAGGTGCAGCGGCTGGTGACCGTCAATCCGGACCGGATCGCGCGGCTGGACTTCAAGGACTCGAAGATCGAACTGCTCGATGCTTCCGGAAAAGTCACGTGGTCGGTCCTGCTGGGAAAAACCGCCGATGCGGGAGGCCGCTTCATCCGCTTCGGCGACGAGCCCAAGGCGTATCTGGCGAGCCTCAATGCATTCCTCGATGTCGAGCCCAAGAACTGGGCCGATCCGGTGCTGCTGAATCTGAAGCCCGAGGACATCGCCAAGGTGAAGATCCCGGTCGATCCGTTCGGCTCCGTCACGGTCTCCCGCGCCATCAAGGATGCGGCCTGGTCAGCCAGTCCCGCGCCGCTGCCGACCCAGCGCGTCAGCGCCGACAAGATTTCGACTTTGCTCTCCAGCCTGACTTCGCTGCGCTTCTCCGATACGAGTGATCCGGCGGATCCGGCGGTCGCCGTCGCCGCCCAGCATCGGCGCGTCTTCGCCCTCACCACGTTCGACGGCAAGACCCTGACCATCGCGATGGGCCGCAAGCCGGAGGAGAAGGTGCTGAAGCCGGTGGACAAGAAAGCAGCACCACCGGCGGCCCCCGCCCCGGCGGCGGATAAGACTGCAGACCAGACAAAGATGGCGCCCGACGCGGCGAAGCCGCCCGCGCCGGAGTACGACACCATCCCGGCCGGCCCGGTGTACGTCGAGGTGACCAGCTCCGATCCGGCCGCCTCGATCAATGCGCGGATGAAAAAGCGCGCCTATCAGATGGACGACTACGTTTTCACCGGCCTGCCGCAGAAGTCCGACGATCTCTTCGAGGCGGCCCCGCCGCCGACAGCGGGCACCCCGCCGCCTTCTTTGGCCAAACCCTGACCCTGAGCCTCATGGGTCGGCGACGGCGATGGCGTTGTGCCGCACCCGAGATTTTGGGCAGACTTGGGCTGGGTAGCGGTCGGCGAAAGCCTACTTTCCGAATGTCCACGTCACGGCTCCGTCGGCCCCATACGTAATTTTTCCACCATTCTTCTTTCTGGGAGCAGGCTTCTTGGTCTTTGTGATTTTCTGGGCTTTTTTGGATGATTTTTTTTTGGCCATGCCGAGTTTTAGATAATCCTAGGAGCATTTGTCATTCCAAATCCCAAAAGCCCTACTGGTGACATCGAAGATGTTTCCTAAACTATTCTTTTCCTTTACACATATCAATGCTTACTGATATATTGATATGATGTTGGCAGACCGTCTCATTTCCGAGCTCTTTCAGGCCCAGCGCCCGCTGCGCTCCCTGGAGTTTTTCCCGCCGAGGGATGACGCCGCGGTGGCGGCGCTGCGCCAGACCGCCGCTGCTTTGCAGTGTATCGCCCCGGATTTTGTCTCGGTCACGTACGGGGCTGGCGGCAGCACCCGGGATCGGACCGCGCAGATCAGTGAATTCCTGCGCCGCGATTTCGGCTTCACGGTCATGCCCCACCTCACGTGCGTGGGTCACTCGCGGACCGAATTGAACGCGGTCGCCGATCGGATCCATGGAGGCGGCTTTCGCAACATCATGACGCTGCGCGGCGACCCGCCCAAGGGTGCGGCCGAATTCACGGTGGCCCCGGATGGCCTGCGGTATGCCGATGAACTGGTGTCCTTGCTCAAGGCCCGGCATCCGGATTTTTGCCTCGGGGTCGGCGGCTATCCCGAAAAACATCCGGAGGCTCCCTCCGCGGCGTTGGATCTGATCAATTTGAAGCGCAAGGTCGACGCCGGCGCCGATTTCGTGACCACGCAGCTGTTTTTTGACAACGAGGTGTACTACCGCTTCGTCGACCGCTGCCGCACCGCGGGAATCACGGTACCCATCGTCCCCGGCATCATGCCCGTGCTGTCCTTAAAACAGATCCGGCGTTTCACGACGATGTGCGGCGCCTCGCTGCCCGAAAAACTGGTGCGGCGCCTGGAAGCGGCGGGCGAACAGCCGGAAATTCAGGAGTCCGTCGGAGTCGATTGGGCGTTGACGCAAATTCGTGACCTGCTGGACCGGGGAGCGCCGGGATACCACCTGTACATCCTGAACCGCGCCCGGGGTGCGCTGGCCTTGGCGGCCGGGCTCGCCGCCTGAAGCCGGAATTCGAGCGATCGATTATCCACCGGCGAAAACCGGGCGGAATCCGGCCTGGGTAAGAATCTTGGCCACGGTCTCCCGCTGATCCCCCTGGATCTCGATGCGGCCGTCCTTTACCGTGCCGCCGCAGCCGCAGGCCGCGCGCATCGTCTTCGCCAGCCGTTCTTTTTCGGGCTGACCGATTCCGATAAAGCCGGTCACCACCGTCACGGTTTTTCCGGCCCGATTGCCGGTTTCCCGGATAATGTCGACCCGGCCGCGGTTTTTCTCCGGGGCCGGGGGAGTCGCCGCCCGCGGCGGGACCGCGCCCGGAAGGGCTGCCGGCAGGCCGGACGCGCTCAAACCCACGAACGGATTATGCGCCAAATCGCCGCTACCGCCGGTGGAAATCTTGTCGCCCGGAGTCACGTCGAGGTGCGGCCGCAGGCCCCCGCCGGGATGTTGGCGGCGCCGCCGAGAAAAGCGAAAGCCTTTGCATAGCTGCGCCGTTCAAGGAAATGCACAAGCTGGGGGTGAAGCTCCCGGCCGGATTTCTCCGCCCAGGCGTCGAGCCGGCCCATCTCCCGGGCAATCACCGGTCCATCAGATCGCTTGATGCCGTCCAGCAACAGGATTAGAGATTCTTTAATATCAGCGTTCATGGCCGAAACCGTACGTTTCTTATGCCTCTGTTACTGAGGTTAAGCGCGATTGCAATCTCCCCGCGCCGGCGGCGGCGCACTTGAGTTTGGGGGCGATTGGCTGCAAGGTGGACGCTAAACCTCTCTCCTAGCGCATCCTCGGGTGGTCCTTTCGGTCCCTCCGCAGCCGGTGCGCGCCTCCTTCCTCTTCCGATGAATTCCACGTCCCTCCCCGTCGGGGCCAACGCCGATGTGCTCGATGAGACCTATCGGGCCTGGCTCGACAACCCCGACTCCGTCGACCCGACCTGGCGCGCCTTCTTTCAGGGTTTCACCCTCGGCAACAACGGCGGGACGGCCACCTTCCCGGAAACGGAGGCCGCCAACGGCGTTGCCATCATCGACAGCCTGAAGCAGTCGCACGTCCACGACCTCATCGCCACCTACCGGCGGATCGGCCACCTCCAGGCCCATCTCGATCCCCTGAGCGGGCCGCCCGAGCCCAATCCCAAGCTCAGCCTTGCCCAGTTTTCCCTGACCGAGGCGGACTTGGACTTGTCATTCGACATCGGCACCTACTTGGGCGGCGGCCAGATGAAGCTGCGGGGCATCATTGCCGCCCTGCAGGAGACCTACTGCGGGCACGTCGGCGTGGAATATACCCATATTCAAGATTCGGATTGCCGCCGCTGGCTGCAGGAGCGGATCGAGTCCACCCGGCTGCAGCCCGAGTTCACCCAACCACAGAAGGTGCGCATCTTGCGCCGGGTGCACAAAGCCGAGCTGTTCGAAAAATTCCTGCACACGAAGTACGTCGGCCAAAAGCGCTTCTCGCTTGAGGGCGGGGAGACGATCATCGCGGCGCTGGACGCGGTGATCGACCACTGTCCGGACCAGGGCGTGGAGGAGATCGTGCTCGGGATGGCCCATCGCGGCCGGCTCAACGTGCTCTGCAGCGTGATGCGCAAGTCCTTCGACCAGCTCTTCGAGCAGTTTTCGGAGAACTACGTGCCGGATTCGGTCGCCGGCGACGGCGACGTCAAATACCACTTGGGCTATGAGTCGATCCTCACGACCACGAGCGGCAAGAAGGTGGAGGTGCGCCTCGCCGCCAATCCCTCCCACCTGGAGATCGTCAATCCGGTCGTCGAGGGCAAGGCCCGCGCCCGCCAGCGCATCCGCGGCGACTCCGAGGACCGCCGGCGCGTGCTGCCGCTGCTGATCCATGGCGATGCCGCTCTGGCCGGCCAAGGCGTGGTGGCCGAGACGCTCAATTTTTCGCAGCTGCCGGGCTACCGCACCGGCGGCACGGTGCACTTTGTCATCAACAACCAGATCGGCTTCACCACCGATCCGGGCGATGCCCGCTCCACCCGCTACTGCACCGATGTTGCCAAGATGATCGAGGCGCCGATTTTCCACGTGAACGGCGACGATCCGGAGGAAGTGTGCATGGTTTCGCAGCTGGCCCTGGATTTCCGAGTGCGCTGGAAGCGCGATGTCTTTGTCGACATGGTGTGCTTTCGCCGCCGGGGCCACAACGAAACCGACGAGCCGTCCTTCACCCAGCCGATCCTCTACCGCAAGATCGCCGAGCATCCGCAGGTTTCGGCGATCTACACCGCCGAACTGGTGCGCGGCGGCAGCCTGACCGCGGCCAAGGGCGAAGAGATCACCGCCGAATACTCCGCCGCCCTCGAGGAAAACCTGGCAAAGGCCAAGGCCCGCGAGGCGAGCAAGGCCGCGGCCAAGCGCGCGCGGCCCGCCGACCCCTACAAAGGGTCCACCGCGATCTTCCAGCCCGACTACCACCACACCCCGGTGGCGACTGGCATCGACGCGGCGGAAATCGGCCGCATCGTCCGCGGGCTGACGACGGTGCCGGCCAATTTTAAACTCAATCCGAAGATCAAGCGCTTCCTCGACGCGCGGGTCCAAGCCCATCAGGCCGGCGGCCCAATCGACTGGGGCTTTGGCGAGGCGCTCGCCTTCGGCGCGCTCCTGCTCGAGGGGGCCCCGATCCGCCTCAGCGGCCAGGACACCGAGCGGGGCACCTTCAGCCATCGCCATGCCGTCTTCTCCGACATTGAGACCGGCGAAAAATACACGCCCCTGAAGCATATCGACGATGACAAGCAGGCGCGGTTCTGCGTGTACAACTCCCTCTTGTCCGAAGCGGCGGTCCTCGGCTTCGACTACGGGTACGCCCTGGACTACCCGGAGATGCTCTGCATTTGGGAAGCGCAATTCGGGGACTTTGCCAACGGCGCCCAGGTGGTGATCGACCAGTTCATCGTCAGCGGCGAGTCGAAGTGGCAGCGCACTTGCGGCATCGTGCTCCTGCTGCCCCATGGCTACGAAGGCCAGGGGCCGGAGCATTCGTCCGCGCGCCTGGAGCGCTTTCTCCAGTCGTGCGCCGAGGACAATATCCAGGTGGCCAATCTGACCACGCCCGCCCAGTACTTCCACGCGCTGCGCCGGCAGATGAAGCGCGATTTCCGCAAGCCGCTCGTGATCATGGCGCCCAAGTCGCTCCTGCGCCATCCGGCCGCCGTTTCGCCGCTCGCCGAGTTCACCACCGGTTCGTTCCAGGAGATCCTCGACGACCCGAAATGGGCGTCCGCCGACCAGGCGACCGCCCAGCGCCTGATCCTGTGCAGCGGCAAGGTCTATTACGATCTGTGCGACTATCGGGACCAGAACCAGACGACCGACGCCGCGATCGTGCGGGTCGAGCAGCTGTACCCTCTGCACACCGACCGGCTGGCGGAGCTCGCGCAGCAATACCGCGGGGCCAAGCTCGTCTGGTGCCAGGAGGAATCCCAAAACATGGGCGCCTGGTCCTGGATCGCCCCCCAGCTGGCGGCGGCCTTCGGCCAGCCGGCGCGCTACGCCGGCCGCGACGCCTCGTCTTCGCCTTCCGTGGGAGTGCTCTCCCTGCACCGCCTCGAACTGAGCGCGCTCCTGCGCGATGCCTTCACCCTATAGGCCCGGCGCCTTCGGATTTCAATTTTCCCCTCTATGCCCCTGCTCGAAGTCAAAATCCCGCCGATGGGCGAATCCATCAGCTCTGGTATCCTCGCCAAGTGGCATGTGAAGGAGGGCGACACGGTCAAGAAGGACCAGCCCCTGTTCGAACTGGAGACCGACAAAATCACGTCGGAGGGCGTCGCCGAGGCGGCGGGCAAGATCTCCCTCAGGGTGGCCGCGGGCACCGAGGTGAAGATCGGCCAGGTGGTGGCCGCGATCGACGGCGAAGCCGGCGCCGCGCCCGCCCCGGGCAAGACCGACAGGCCGCCGGCCGCCGAAGTCAAGGCCGCCGCGATTGAAACGGTTTCTCCGGCGGTGCGCCGGATCGCCGCCGAAACCGGCGTCGAGCCCGCCACCGTCGCCGGCACCGGCAAGGCCGGCCGCGTGACCAAGGGGGACATGCTCGCCGCCGCCGGCGCGCCGCCGGCCGAAAAGCCGACGGCGGAGCCCGCGCCAGTTGCCGCGCCCACGCCTGCGGCCGCTCCCGCGACGGTCCCGGCGGCTCCGGCCGTTCCCCCGCCCGCGCCGACTGCCGCCGGCCGGCAGACCCGCCGCAAGCTGACACCGCTGCGCCAGCGCATCGCCCAGCGGCTCGTCGCCGCGCAGCACGAAGCGGCGATGCTGACCACCTTCAATGAAGTCGACATGTCAGCGGTCATGGCGCTGCGCGCCAAATACCAGGACGATTTCGTGAAACGCAATGGCCTCAAGCTCGGCTTCATGTCTTTCTTCGCCAAGGCGGCCGTGCGGGCGCTGCAGGAAGTGCCGGCGGTCAACGCCCAAATCGACGGGGACAGCATCGTCGAAAATCACTTCTACGATTTGGGCGTCGCCGTTTCCACCGAAAAGGGCCTGATGGTCCCGGTCATCCGCGATTGCGACCGGCTCGGCATGGCGCAGATCGAGAAGGCCATCGGCGACGCGGCGAAGAAGGCTCGGGAAAACAAGATCACGCTCGCCGATCTGGAAGGCGGGGTCTTCACCATCACCAATGGCGGGGTCTTCGGCTCCATGCTCTCGACCCCGATCATCAATCCCCCGCAAAGCGCGATCCTGGGGCTCCATGCGATCAACGAGCGGCCGATGGCCGTGAACGGGCAGGTGGTCATTCGGCCCATGATGTATCTGGCGCTGAGCTACGATCACCGCATCGTCGACGGCAGGGAGGCGGTGACCTTCCTGGTCAAGGTGAAGCAGGCGATCGAGGATCCGACCCGCCTCCTGCTCGGCATTTGAGCCCACCCGCCATGGATCCTTTCGATGTGCTGGTGATCGGCGCCGGCCCCGGCGGCTACGTCTGCGCTTTCCGCGCGGCCCAACTCGGGCTGCGGGTCGGCCTGGTGGAAAAACGCGCCACGCTCGGTGGCACCTGTCTCAATGTCGGGTGCATTCCCAGCAAGGCGCTGCTTCACTCCACGGAACAGCTCGCCTTTGCCCAGCACTCCGCCGCCGCCCATGGCATTAAATTGGGCTCGATCGCGGTCGATCTGCCCACGCTGCTGAAGCGCAAGGAGGCCGTCGTGGCGAAGCTCGTCGGCGGCATCGCGCAGCTGGCGAAAGCCCGCAAGGTCACGGTGGTCTATGGGACTGCGGCGCTCACGGGCGCCGGCTCCGTGACCGTCACCGCCGCGGACGGCAGCACGACCGCGCTCGCGGCCAAGAATATCGTCCTGGCCACCGGTTCGGCGCCGGTCGCCCTCCCGTTCCTGCCCTTCGACGGCCGGACCGTCGCCTCAAGCGACGACGCCATCGCCTTCGACCCGGTGCCGCCAAAGCTGGTCGTCGTGGGCGGCGGGGCCATCGGCCTCGAACTGGGTTCGGTCTGGGCCCGGCTGGGCAGCGCCGTCACGGTCGTGGAATTTTTGCCGAAAATCGCCGCCTCATTCGACGATGACGTCGTCCGGGCGTTCTCCCGTCTGCTCCAGAAACAGGGACTGCAGATCGAAACGGGCGCCAAGGTGACCGGATTCGCCGGCGGCATCCTGACGGCCGAGCGCGAGGGCAAGAAGCTGGAATTTCCCGCCGACAAGGTGCTGGTCGCCGTGGGCCGGCGGCCGTACGCGGACGGCCTGGGCCTCGAAAAGGCGGGCGTGCAATTGGACGAGAAGAAGCGGATCAAGGTCGACGATCATCTGCGCACGAGCGCCCCGGGCATTTGGGCGATCGGCGACGTCGTGGCCGGGCCGATGCTGGCGCACAAGGCTGAGGAGGACGGCGCCGCGGTCGCCGAATGGATCGCCGGCAGGGCCGGGCATGTGAACTGGGACCTCGTGCCCGCGATCATCTACACCGAGCCCGAAGCCGCCCAGGTCGGCTTGGGGGAGGACGGCGCCAAGGCGCAGGGCCGCGACGTCAGGATCGGCAAGTTCAATTTCGCGGCCAACGGGCGGGCGGTCGCCAACGACACGACGGACGGCTTCGTCAAGATTGTCGCCGACGCCAAGACCGACCGCATCCTGGGGGCCCAGATCCTGGGTCACGGGGCCGGCGAACTCATCAGCGAGGTCGTCACCCATTTGGAGTACGGCGGCAGCGCCGAGGACCTCGGCCGCACCATCCACGCCCACCCCACGATGAGCGAAGCCGTGAAGGAGGCGGGCCTCGCCGTGAGCAAGTCCGCGATCCATGCCCTTTAATTGGGCCGGATAGGGGTGCATTGTGGCAGGGGACCTGCTAATCCTCGGGACAAGAAGCCAAAACCCTCCGTGTCAATCCTCAGCCCCAACTACGACTGCGGCCCGTTTTGCGACGAAATGTTCGCCAGTTCGGGCGCGGTCCGACCGCACTACAAACGCCTGGCCGAACGGCTGGGCACCCTGCCAGAAGCCGACTTCCATCAGCGGCGGGCCGCCATCGACCTGGCCTTCTTGCGCCGGGGCGTCACCTTCACGGTCTACAATAATTCGGAGGGGACTGAGCGCATCTTTCCCTTCGACCTGATTCCCCGGATCATCCCGGCCTCGGAGTGGAAACGCCTGGAGGCCGGCCTCGTGCAGCGCATCACCGCGCTCAACCTCTTTGTCCACGATCTCTACCACGAGCAGAAGATTCTGAAGGACAAGGTCGTCCCGGCCGCCCAGGTGCTCAGCGCGCGGCATTTCCGCCGGGAATTCATGAATTTTTCGGTGCCGCGGGACATTTACGTCCACATTTGCGGCACCGATCTGATCCGGGACGATGCCGGCCGGTACCTGGTGCTGGAGGACAACCTGCGCTGCCCGTCCGGAGTTTCGTACATGATCGAAAACCGGGCCGCGATGCGCCGGGCCTTTCCCAATCTCTTCCAAAGCTATGGGGTGCGCCCGGTCGAGGGGTACGCCGACACGCTCCTCAAATCCCTGCGCTACATCACGCCGCGGCCGGGCGACAAGCCGAGCGTCGTGCTCCTGACGCCGGGCGTGTACAATAGCGCCTACTTCGAGCATACCTTCCTCGCCCGCCAAATGGGCATTCCGATCGTCGAAGGCCGGGACCTCGTGGTGCGCGATTCGCATGTGTTCATGCGCACGACCGCGGGCCTGGTGCCGGTGGATGTCATCTATCGGCGGATCGACGATGATTTTCTGGACCCGTCCGTGTTCCGGCCCGACTCGGTGCTCGGCGTCCCCGGCCTCGTCGGGGCGTACCGCGCCGGCAACGTCGCCCTGGCCAACGCGATCGGCACGGGCGTGGCCGACGACAAGGTCATCTACGCCTACGTGCCGAAGATCATCAAGTATTACCTGGACCAGGAAGCGCTCCTGCCCAACGTCAACACGTACCTCGCCTCGGATCCGGCGGACCGGAAGTTCATCCTGGAAAACATCGCCAAGCTGGTGGTGAAGTCGGCCAATGAGGCAGGGGGCTACGGCATGCTGATCGGGCCGGCGGCCACGGCCGCCGAGTGTGCGGAATTCCGCACCATGGTCGCCGCCCAGCCGCGCAATTTCATCGCCCAGGATCCGATCAAGCTGTCGCGCTCCCCCACCTGGTGCGACGGCCAGCTGGAGGGGCGCCACATCGACTTGCGCCCCTACATTCTCACCGGCGAGAAGACCGTGGTCACTCCCGGGGGCCTCACCCGGGTGGCGCTCCGCAAGGGCTCGCTGGTCGTCAATTCCTCGCAGGGCGGCGGCTCCAAGGACACCTGGGTGTTGAAAGGAGACGAATAAGCCATGCCTCCCCGTCCCAAAGGGCCGCCCGCCCGCCAGCAAGCGACCGTGATGCTCTCCCGGGTCGCCTATTCCCTCTACTGGATGAGCCGCCAGATCGAACGGGCCGAAAACATGTCCCGCCTGCTGGAGGTCAATCTGCAGTTCCTGCTCGATTTCCAGGGCTTCGACGACGCCGGGCTCAAGGAACACTGGGGTTCGATCCTGGCCAGCGCCGGCGACGAGGCGCTGTTCGATACGGTCCATGCCACGGCCGACAGCCGCTCGGTGACCGATTTCCTCGCCTTCGACCTGCGCAATCCGCGCTCCATCCTGTCCTGCGTCTTCGCGGCCCGCGAGAACGCCCGCATGATCCGCGACCAAATCTCGGTCGAGATGTGGGAAACGATCAATGAAATGTATTTGTTTCTCAAGGACCGCAGCGCGACCGATATCTGGATCGCCGGGCCCTATGAGTTCTTCCAGCACGTGAAGCGCCATTCCCACCTGTTCCAGGGGCTGACGGACGCGACCTATCCGCGGAGCGAGGGCTGGGAGTTCATCCAATTCGGCAAGTGGATCGAGCGCGCGGACCAAACCACCCGGATTCTGGACGTCAAGTATCACATCCTCCTGCCCCAGGCCGCCGATGTCGGCGGGGCCGTGGACACCGCCCAGTGGCAGGCGGTCCTGCGCTCGGCCAGCGCGTCGGAGGCCTATCACCGGTTCTACGTCCAGGAAATCCTGCCCTGGAAGGTCGCCGAATTCCTGATCTTCTCCGACAGCTTTCCCCGCTCCCTGCACTGCTGCGTCCTGCAGGTCGACGAACTGCTCCGCCGGATCGTGGGCGAAACCTCCGCCCGGGCCCGCACCGAAGCCGCGCGCGCGGCGCGGCGCCTGGTCACCGACCTGGCCTCGCTCACCATCGCCGAAGTCCTGGACCAGGGCCTCCATGAGTTTCTCCTGGAGGTGCAGAAGTCCCTGGAGCGGATCGGCGAGGAAGTCGTGCAAACCACCATGTTCTATTCCGCCGAATTCGACCCGGAGGAGCAGCAGCAGCAACAGCAACAGTGACGGGACCCGCCCGCCGCGGCCGCCCGCGCCTTCTGCGTCCCGACCGCATGCGCCTCTCTCTCCTCCACCGCACCACCTTCGTCTACGAAGGCCTCGCCCGCGATAGCTTCAACGAGGTTCGGCTTCGTCCGATGGACACCGGCCTGCAGTCGTGCCGGCGCTTTGCCCTGCGCATCTCGCCGGAGGCCACCACCCGGGAGTACATCGACTTTCACGGCAACACGACGCACTACTTCAGCATCGCGAACCCGCACGCCGAATTGACCGTCGAAGCCGAATCGGAAGTCGACACCCTGCCGAACGCCGAACGCCCGGGCGCACCGCCGCCGGACCAGCTGGTCCCCCTCGACGCCGGCGACGCCGAACTCCAAGCGGAGTACCTCCAGGCGTCGCATTACGTGCCGCTCGCTCCGGAGCTGGAGCGCGAGTGCCGCGCCGCCCTGGGCGCCGGGCGCAGCAGCGCTTGGGAAGAGTTCCATTGCCTGGGGCGCCATGTCCGGCGGACCTTCACCTACCGGCCCGAGGCGACCGGCGTGGACACCCTGGCGACCGATGCGCTGCGGCTGCGGGCCGGCGTCTGCCAGGACTTTGCCCACGTGCTGATCGGGCTTTGCCGCTGCGCGGGGATTCCCGCGCGGTATGTCAGCGGCTATTTTCTCAACCGCAATCGCAAGCCGGGCGAGGCCGAAGCCTCCCATGCGTGGGTCGAGGGTTTCATGCCCGGAGTCGGCTGGACCGCCTACGACCCCACTCATGAGCGGACGCCGGATGAGCGCTACATCCAAGTCGCCACCGGGCGGGACTACGGCGACATTCGCCCCATTGGCGGAACCTACCGCGGAGCCCCCACGCGGGAATTGCGCGTGGAGGTCGAAGTGCGGGAAGCGGGCGCCTTGGCGGCCCGCTAGCCCGCCGGTGCCGTCCTCAGTTGGATTCCTGTGTGACGGAGCTGACCAGGTTGTTCGGGCCAAATTCCACGCGGAAGCGGTCGTGAACCGAACGATTCGGGTAATCCATGTAGTAGGGATAGTCGGGCCCCCACCAGCCCCAGCCGCCCCAACCACCGCCCCAGCCGCCGCCGCGGCGCCAGCCTCGGTGATAATAGCCCGTGTAAAGCATGACCCCGTTGTCTTCGTAAGTCACATAATGCCAGATTTGCGACTGCCCGGACGAATCGGTCCGCATCGTGGTCCGATCCGGATCGCCGAGCGCGAGCTTGACTGTGCTCATGTCCATGCCGATGGACACTTGTCCCACCTTGACGAGCGCCTGTTGCTGCGGGGTCAGACGATTGAAGGTCGCCGGATCGGCCTGGATGCGGCTGGCCGGGGTGGAACAGGCGCCCAAAGACAAGGCGCCCATCGCGCCCGCGAGAAAAAGACATAGGTTGGGAGTTTTCATCGGATAGGAGAGGTTTGGAGATAGTACTTTCATCCCCACCCCTACAGACGCATAAAAAGGGCCGTTGTTTCACGCATGAAGCTCCTCCTCCTTTGGGACATCGACGGCACCCTGATCAGCTCCGGCGGCGCCGGCATGCGCGCGCTGCAAACGGCGCTCCACAATACTTTTGACCGCAAAGGGTTGCTGGATGACATCGAGTTTGCCGGGCGGACCGACCGCTGGATTATGCGCCGGATCTTTCTCAAGTTCGGCCTGCCGGCGTCCGAGGAGAATTTCGGCCGCTACATCGAAGCCTATCTGGCCGCTCTGCCCGCCGCGATGGCGGAAGGCTCGGCCCGGGTCCTGCCGGGGGCGCGCGAACTGGTCGCCGCCGCCGGAGTTCGGCCGGAGGTGGCCCAAGGGCTATTGACCGGCAATCTCCGCCGGGGAGCCCAGTTGAAGCTGGGTTTCCACGGGCTCTGGGAGCCCTTCCCTTTTGGCGCTTTTGGCGATGATGCGGAACTCCGGGACGAACTGGGCCCCCATGCGCTGCGCCGCGCCGGCGAGCGGCACGGGGTGGTGTTCGAGCCACGCCAGGTGTGGGTGATCGGCGACACGCCCCACGACATCGCGTGCGCCCGGGCGATCGGGGCCAATTCCCTCGCCCTGGCCACCGGCCAGCACGCGCTCGATTCCCTGCTGGCCCACCGCCCCACCGCCGGCTTGAACGACTTGCAGGACGCGGCGGCTTTCTGGCGCAGCCTCGGCGTCTAATCCGGTGGCGGGGAATATTTAATTGCGGCAGGCCGGATGGGACGGTCACATAGTCGCCGCCCCATGAATCAGAAATTTACCATCGCGATCGGCTCCGATCATGCCGGATTCAAATACAAGGAGGCCCTCAAGGCGTGGCTGTTCACGGAGGGCCACACCGTGCGTGATTTCGGCACGGACTCCGAAACGCCCTGCGATTACCCGGATTTCATCCGGCCCGTCGCCCAGGCGGTGGCAGCCGGGGAATTCGAGCGGGGCATCGTGCTCGGCGGCTCGGGCAACGGCGAAGCGATCGTGGCCAACCGGATCAAGGGGATTCGCTGCGGCGTCTGCTGGAGCCTGCAGCTGGCGATCTGGCACCGGGCCCACAACGACGGCAATTGCTTGTCGATCGGCCAGCGCACCGTCTCCGAAGCCGAGGCGATCGACATCCTGCGCATCTGGCTGGATACCCCCTTCGAAGGCGGCCGGCATATCGCCCGGATCGCGAAGATCGACGGCCCCTGAGCGGCGCGGGCGCCCCCGCCGCCGACCCCTCCCGCCCCCATGCCTTCCCTGCTCACCGCCTTTCTCGCCCGCGCGCAGGTGCCCGACCGCGAGCGGCTCCAAGCGGCGGTGACCGACATCGGCTTCGATCTGTTCATCCACGTGACGTACCGGCCCTTCCACAGTTCCGGGTTTCTGCCGTGCGTGCTGCAAGGCAAGCGGGCGGGTTTCGAGATCGGTTTCGATACGGCGGGACTCGCCCTGGTGAACATTCCGCGGCTCAAGACGGAGATCGGCGACCGTGACTGCGCGATCCGGCTGCAGTGGGGCGAGGACATGGCCGATTGCGCCTGCGCCCTGATCATCGCGGCGGCGTTGGCCGCCCGCTGCGGGGCGATTGTGCACTACAAGGCGGATGACCTCGTTTGCCCGGCCGATCGCCTGGCCGACGACGCCCGGGCCGCCGTCGCGGAGTCGGAGCGGGAGCCGGCGGATCAATCGCCCACGCTCTTGCCAAAAAAGCCCTGGTGGCGATTTTGGTGATCCCCCCGCCCTCCGGCCCGCGGGCCCCACACCTATGCTCTATCGCCCCCTCGGAAAATCCGGCCTCAAAATCAGCGCGCTGTCCTTCGGCGCCTGGGTGACCTTCGGCAAGCAGATCGGCGACCCGGTCGCCCGCAAGCTGCTCCACATCGCGTATGACGCGGGCATCAATTTTTTCGACAACGCCGAGGCGTATGCCGACGGCCAGGCAGAGGTCGTGATGGGCGCGATCCTGAAGAAATCGGGCTGGCGCCGCAGCAGCTACCTGGTCTCCAGCAAGGTGTTCTTCGGCGCGGAGGGCGACCTCCCCAACGAAAACGGCCTTTCCCGCAAGCACGTCGTCGAGGCGGCCCATGCCGCGCTCCGCCGGCTCCAGGTCGACTACCTCGATCTCTACCTCTGCCACCGGCCCGATCCGAGCGTGCCGATCCTGGAAACGGTGTGGGCGATGCATGACCTCATCGTCCAGGGCAAGGTCCTCTACTGGGGCACGAGCGAGTGGAGCGCCGCCGAACTGCAGACCGCCCACCGCCTGTGCGCCGCGCACAATCTGCATGCTCCCATTCTCGAGCAGCCCCAATACAATTTGCTCCACCGCAAGCGCGTGGAAAAAGAGTATGCTCCGCTCTACCGCTCGGCCGGCATGGGTACCACGATCTGGTCGCCACTGGCCAGCGGGCTGCTCACCGGCAAGTACGACCAGGGCATTCCGAAAGGCTCGCGCCTCAATGTCGCCGGGCTGGAGTGGCTGCGGGACCGCCTGACCGGACCGGGCGCGCAGATGGCGATCGCGGCGGTGCGGAAATTCGCGGCCGTCGCCGCGGAGATCGAGACCTCCCTGCCGCGGTTGGGCGTGGCCTGGTGCCTCAAGAATCCCCATGTCAGCACGGTGATCCTCGGTGCCTCGCGCCCGGAGCAGCTCCAGGAAAACCTGGGCGCCCTCGAAGTCGTGGACCGGCTGACCCCCGCGGTCATGAAGAAGCTCGACGCCATTTCCCGACCGGTGGCGGAATAATCCGCTCTTTCCTCCCATGCGCCTCACCTACCTCGGCCACTCCTGTTTCCTGGTCCGGACCCCGACGGCCACGCTCCTGTTGGATCCATTCCTGACCGGCAACCCGCTCGCGAGCGCGCGGGCCGAGGACGTCACCTGCGATTACATCCTCTGCTCGCACGGGCACGACGATCACATCGGCGATGCGGCCGCCATCTCCAAGCGCTGCGGCGCGCCGATCATCTGCAATTTCGAAATTGGGGAATACCTGAACGCCCAAGGTCTGAAGACCGCGGCCCTCAATCCGGGCGGAGGCGCCGACTTTCCCTTTGGCCGGGTGAAGTTCACCATCGCCCATCATAGCTCAAGCCTAGTCGAGGCGGGGGGAAAGATCACGTATCTGGGCACGCCCTGCGGCATGCTCATTCACGCGGGCGGCAAATCCCTCTACCACGCCGGCGACACCGCTCTCTTTCTGGACATGCAGCTGATCGGCCGGGGCGGGCTCGACGCCGCGCTGATTCCGATCGGCGACCGGTTCACCATGGGGCCTGAGGACGCCCTGGAGGCGCTGGATTTGCTGCGGCCCAAAGTCGCGGTGCCGATGCATTACAATACCTGGGATCCCATTCGCCAGGACGCGCCCAAGTTTGCGGCGGCGGCGGCGGCCCGCGGGCACTCCGTCAATTCGCTCAAGCCAGGCGCCAGTCTCGAAATTTAGGCGCGGGATGGATTTCTGTGAGCAATGCGTCGCGTTGCTTTACCCGGGAGAGGCGCCGAATGCGGCAAAGCCCAATCGATGATCACGCTCCTCGGTGATAATTTTGTGCGTTCCTGAACCGGCGCTACTTACCCCTCTTCGCAGCCGTTAACCAGGGCCATCACCGGACCGTTTCATGGCGCAATTTCTCCCTTTTCAATCCGCCGACGCGGTCGAAGTCCCCGTCGGCGTAAACCAAGGTGGACGAATAATGTAACGCGGTCGCCGCGATCCAATTATCATTCTCGCCCAAACGCCGCCCCTGGCGCATTTGCGCCCGGTCGAGTTCGCCGGCGCGGTAAGCAATGGCTTCGGAGAGCGGAAGTTTTCGCAGATGCCGCAGTAAGACCCGGACGGTCGTCTCGTTGGCACCCGAGGCCAATTCGCCCACGGTCACCGTGCTACACGCCAGATCTTCCCCCTTATGCCGCCCCAGATAGGTGCGAATGAGCCCAATCTCCCGGCGGGCGAGTTCCTGCTCCAGTCCGATCAGAACGCTCGTATCAAGCAGAAGCACGGCCTTTTCGCCGGGAGTACGAGTCCCGCGGATTGCGTTGATCTTTACGCAGACGGTCTCGCTCTTCCGCCGTAAAGAGGCTTCGGCCCTCGAGCGGCGCAAGTGAGTCCAACCACTCGCCGACGGTTTTTGCGGGTTGAGCATCGAGAAGCCGGTTGAGCACATCGCTGTAGCTTTCGCCGACCCCGCGGGCCGCACGGAGTCTCACCGCCACCTCCTGCCTAACTGTGACTGTGGTGAACGCCATGAATTGAAAATGCATTATCAATTGATCTGGTCAAGTCGCTAAATCCAATCGGCGTTCACTCATGGATTGCGATTGAACCCGACACAACCAGCGCAGACGGAAAGGGGTCATGTGACCCGTTAGGAGTGACCCATCTCGGGTTGTCGCCTTTGAATAGTCAGCGTCTGCCGCCCACCCCAGAATCTCATCGCACCCTACTTCAGAAATCCGCAATTCGCCGCCCAATTCCTCGATCAACTTCAAAAGTCGCAATAAGCGGAGTGGTGGATCAAGGAAGAGATCAAAATGATCGCCGACCAAACGCGTACCAGGCCGTTTCCCGGGCGCCAATCGACTCCCTCAGGCTGGAGCCGGGGCCGAAGGCCCGCCAAATCTCTCGCTTGCCGTTCCCGGGGCGGGGCTTCACCGTAATTCCCTGGACATGGCCTTCCCACCACCGCCCGACATCCTGGGGGCGCGCGATTTGCGCGCATCGGACCTCGAGAAAACTCCCGCCGCCGCCCTCCTGCGCATTTATGCGTGGATGTATTACACCCGCACGACGGACAACCGGATCCTGGAGCTCTTTCGGCAGGGCCTGCTCCGCGGCACGGTGACCGGCGGCCAGGGCAATGAGGGCCTGATCATCCCCCTGGCGCTCCTGGCTGACAAGGCCTTGGACGTCGTCTCCTTCACCCACCGGGATCTGGGCGGGCACCTGATCTGGAGCGGCCACTTGGTCGAGCATCTCAATCAGTATTTTGCCAACGCCGGCAGCCCCACCCAGGCCCGCGAGGGCAATATCCACCATGGCGACCCGGCGAACCGCTCGATCCCCATGATCAGCCACTTGGGCGCCATGTGCGGGCCGGTGCTGGGCATGACCGATTCGCAGCGACGCTTCGGCCGGCGCGCCGTGGGCTTTGCTTTTTTCGGCGACGGGGCTTCGAGCACGGGTGACGTCCACGAGGCCATGAACCTCGCTTCCCTCCTCTCCTTGCCGATCGTTTTTGTGATCGAGAACAACGGCTACGCCTACTCGACGCCGGTGAGCGAGCAGTTTCCGGCGGGCACGACGCTGCGCAACCGGGCCGCCGGCTATGGGATGCAGGGAATCGCCCTCGACGCGACCGATCCGGAGGGCTCGGCCCGGAGCCTCGCCGCGATCATTGCCGGCGTGCGCGAAACCTCCCGCCCGGTCGTCGTCGAGGCGCACACGCTCCGCCTGCGCGGCCATGCGGCCTACGATACCTGCGATTACCTCAAACCCGGCGAGGCGGACGGATTCGCCGCGCGCGATCCCCTGCCGCGCCTGCGCGCCCAGGTCATGGCGGTCACCCCCGCCGCCCACGTGGAGGCAATGGAGCGCGAACTCGCCGCCTTCGTCGAGCAATGCGTGACGCTCGCCCTCGCGACGCCGCGGCCCACCGCCGAAGGGATGGAGGCCGGGCTGTTCGCTCCGGCCGCCCCGGCGCTGCCGTGGGTGCCGAGCCTGGGCTCCGATCCGGCGGCCGCGGCCACCGGGCCGGAATCGCTGAACCTGGCCCAGGCGATCAATCGCGGACTGCGCAAGATTCTCCAGGAGCGGCCCGAATCGATCCTGCTGGGGCAGGACATCGGCACCTATGGCGGAGCGTTCAAGGTGACCGAAGGGCTGCTGCCGGATTTCGGGCGGCCGCGCGTCTTCAACACGCCGCTCGCCGAGAGCACCTGCACGGGCTACGCGATCGGCCTCGCCCTGAACGGGCACCGGCCCATCGAGGAATTTCAGTTCGCCGATTTCGCGACGGAGGCGACCACCCAGATCACGCTGAATGCAGCCACCATGCATTTCCGGTCCGGGGCGGCCTGTCCCCTGGTGCTGCGGCTCCCCACCGGGGGCGGCCTAACCTTCGGCTCGTTCCACTCGCAGGAGCTCGATTCGTTCTTTCTGGCGATGCCCGGGCTCAAGGCGTTCTACCCCAGCACGCCCCAGGACGCCTTCAACGCCCTGCTGGCCGCCTACGAGGATCAAAACCCGCTCCTCCTGTTCGAGCACAAGGGATTATATCGCCGCAGCCGGCATCCGGTGACCTGGGATCCGAATTACCGCTCCGTTTGGCAGCCCGCCCAGGTGCGCACGGGCGACTATGCCACGTTCGTCAGCTACGGCGAGATGATGCATTTGGCCGCCGAAGCGTGCGACTACCTCGGGGCGGAATACGAAACCACCTTCGATCTGTTCGACCTGCGCTGCCTGGCGCCGCTGTCGCTGGGCGCGATTGAGGCCTCGCTGGAGCGGACCGGACGCCTGGTGGTGCTCCACGAGGGGCGGCGCACCCATGGATTTGGGGCCGAATTGGTGGCGCGGCTCACCGAGCGCCATTTTTCGCGGCTGAAGGCGGCGCCCCTGCGCATCGCCTCGCTCGATCTGCCCGTCCCCTTCGCCCCTGAACTTGAGGCGGCATTCCGGCCCACCAAGGACAAGGTCATCGAACTCCTCACGGCATGGATGGCCTGAAACAGCCGCCTGGATTGCCCTGGAGCGACATCCGCCTGTTTGCCATGGATGTGGACGGCATCCTCACCGATGGCTCGGTTGGAGTTTCCGCGTCCGGCGATGAGGTGAAGTTCTTTTCAGTGCTGGATGGGATGGGCCTCAGCCGCCTGCTGCGGGCCGGCGTGGCCGCGGCCTGGATCAGCGGCCGGCAGTCCGGGGCCACGACGCGCCGGGCGGCCGAACTCAAAATCCCCCACGTGATTCAAGGGCGCACGGACAAGCTCGTCGCCCTCCAGGAGCTCGCGGGCCAGCTCGGCCTGGCGGCCGGGGCCTGCCTTTACATGGGCGACGACGACATCGATGCCCCGGCGCTGCGCTGGGCTGCGATCGGCGTCACGGTCCCCGCGGCCATGCCGGCCGCGCAGGCCGCGGCGCGGCATGTCACCGTCCGCGCGGGGGGCCGCGGCGCCGTGCGGGAGATCTGCGACCTGCTGCTCGCGGCCCGCGCGCCATCTTCCGGGAACTCCCCCCGGCCGTGAAGGACTTACCTTTCATGCCCCGCCGCGCCCTAGGCTATCTCGTGCTGGGACTGGCGCCGGTACTCGCGGTGGCCGTCGAGGCGCCGGAGATCTATTCGCGGGCGTACAACTGGACCTCGGAAATTTCCACGCCGGAGGGGCCCCGGTCCATGACGCTCCGGGGCGATGAGGCCCACCCGGTCAATCGCGACCAAATCGACGTCAAAGGCCTGAGCATCTTCGTTTACTCGGGCGATGCCACCATGCACGTCACCACGATCCTGATCAGCCCCGAAGCGAGCTTCTTCAAGGACGAGCAGCGGGCCCAGGGACCGTCCCATGTGCGCATGATCCGGGACGACGGCGATATCGAGGGCGACGATTGGACCTACGAACGCGAGGGGGAAAAGATTTCCATCCGGCACAACGTGACCGTACGATTCAAGGAACAACTGACCGGCCTGATCAAATGAAGCGCACCCGCCTCACTCTGTATCGCACCCTCCTCCTTCCCTTGGCCGCGCTCGCGACCGGCGCCGCGCCCAAGGAGCCGGATCTGCCCCCGACGGTCGTGACGAGCGACCTGTTCCAATCCCAGAGCACGTTGAACGAAACGACCACCTACTTTACCGGACACGTCGTCGCGACCGGGAACGACATTCGGCTCACCTGCGATAAGCTCAAGGTGATCTCCAATCGGGTCGGCGACAAAACGGATACCGTGGGCGCGCAGGACCGCTTCAAGTACCTGCTGGCCACCGGCCACGTTTACATCGTCTCGGCGGAGCGGGAAGCGGCCTGCGGGCGGGCCGAAGTGCTGCCGAACGAGGAAAAAATCACCCTCACGGAAAATCCGGTCGTCACCGACCGCGCCAATGGCTCGGTCGCCACCGGCGATGAACTGGTGATGTTGAAGCGGGAAGAAAAAGTAACCGGCACCAATGTCCGCATGGTCATGCCGCCCATCAAGGATATCGGCTTCCATACGCCGGAGGGCGCGCCCGATGGCGCCGCCCCACCGCCCGCGAGCGCCGCCGGCAAATCGCCCTGATGAGCGCCGCTCCGACCGCCGCGCCCTCCTGCATCGCCACCGAAGGGCTGGTCAAGACCTACGGCAACCGTTCGGTCGTCGATGGGGTCAATCTGCGGATCGCCGCCGGCGAGGTGGTCGGCCTGTTGGGGCCCAATGGGGCGGGCAAGACGACCACCTTCTATATGATCGTCGGCCTCGTGCCCGCGAGCAAAGGGCGCGTCTTGCTGGACGGCGAGGACATCACCCGCCTGCGCATGAACGAACGCGCGCGCCATGGGATCGGGTACCTGCCGCAGGAGCCGTCCGTTTTTCGCAAGCTGACGGTCGCCGAAAACATCCTCGCGATCACGGAGGTGGCCGGAGTGCCCCGGTCCGAGCGCGCGGGCCGCGTGCGCCATCACTTGGAGGAACTCGGCCTGAGCCACGTGGCGAAACAGAAGGCCTACACCCTTTCCGGCGGGGAGCGCCGCCGCCTGGAGATCGCCCGCACGCTGGTCACCCGCCCCAAGTTCCTGCTGATGGACGAGCCCTTTGCGGCGATCGATCCGATTTCCGTGGCGGAAGTGCAGAAGATCATTCTGCACCTCAAGGAGCAGGGCATTGGCGTGATCGTCACCGATCACAATGTCCGCGAAACCCTGCGCATCGTCGACCGGGCCTACCTGATCCACAAGGGCAAGGTGCTCACGGAAGGCAGCGGGGACTTCCTGATCCACGACGACCAGGCCCGGAAGTTCTACCTGGGCGAGGACTTCAATCTTTGATTCCCCCTTTCTCCTTCCCGCGCCTAATTTGGCCGCGTCCCTGCCGCGCGGGGAGATTGGCGCCGCCTCCGGCTCTCTGTGTCCGCCAATCTGACCGGCCGACCAGGCCGGTGGCTCTTGGCGGACGGCTTGAGACCGGATCCGGGCCTTGGCGCCTCCCTCCCCGCGCGGTAGGGACGCGGCCAAATTAGGAGCCGGCCGCTTTTTCCGTGGCTTCCCCGGCGCCGGTGACCTAAAAATACCCCCAATGCAAAAGGCGATTCACGGCATCACCGTCGCGCATTTTTTCGACACCTACCGCGTCCGGCTCAAGATGGAGGTTGTGACCGGAGACGCGGGCATGCATCGCCTGATCCGCGAAGGCAGTATCAACCGGCCTTCCCTCGCCCTCACCGGCTTCTTTAAGTATTTCGCCCACAAGCGGATCCAAGTGCTGGGCGCGGCGGAAATGACCTACCTGAAGACGCGCACGTCCGAGGACCAGGCCTTTATCTTCAAGGAGATGGTGAAGCGCGGGGTGCCCTGCCTCATCCTGACCCGCAATTACCACGCCACCGAGCCCATGCTCAAGGTGGCCGAGGAAATGCGGCTCCCGCTGATCCGCACGCCGCTGATCACGATGAATTTCGTCAATCTGGCGACGCTGTGCATCGACAACGAATTCGCCCCCAGCTGCATCGAGCACGCCACGATGCTCGACATCAAGGGCGTCGGGGTGATGCTCCGCGGCGACTCCGGCGTCGGCAAGAGCGAGTGCGCGCTGGCGCTGGTCGAGCGCGGGCACTCGCTGGTCGCCGACGACCTCACGGTGATCAAGCTCCTGGACGAGCGCGAACTGATGGCCTCCTGCCGGCCGCTCAACCGCGGCTACATGGAGTGCCGGGGGATCGGCATCATCAATATCGCCGAGATGTTCGGCGTGAAATCGATCCGGTTTGAAAAGCGCATCGACATGGTGGTCTCGCTCAAAGAGTGGACCCCCGAGGTGATTGAGGAACGCACCGGGCTGGAGGAGCACTTCTATCCGATCCTGTCGATGAAGGTGCCCCATATTGAGCTCTATGTGCGGCCGGGCCGCGACATGGCGCGGTTGGTCGAAGTGGCGGCGCTGACTCAGGCGCTAAAGCGGATCGGCCATGACCCCGCGAAGGAATTCAATGACCGGCTGATCGCGTCGATGTCCGATCAGGACGAACCCAAGACCACGCGGATCAAGCCGTTGGAGCGCGAGGAACGGCTACCGGGCCTCCAATCGGAGTAAGCTTTCCTTTTCCGCGTCCGCCGTCCAGCGTTCAATGGACTCATGCTCTCCTCCTTGCCGCGCGCCGACGGGCGCCTCCCCGACCAACTTCGCCCCGTCTCCTTTCAATCCGGGATCGCCCCCTATGCGACCGGCTCGGTCCTGGTGCGATTCGGGTCCACCCAGGTCATCTGCGGCGCCACGATCGAACCGAGCGTGCCCACTTGGATGAAGCAGCAAGGGGTCAAAGGCGGCTGGCTGACCGCGGAGTACTCCATGCTTCCCTACTCCACCCTGGAGCGCAAATCCCGCGATAGCTCCAAGGGCAAAGTCGATGGGCGCACCGTCGAAATCCAGCGCCTGATCGGCCGCTCCCTGCGGGCGGTGATCGATCTGGGCAAACTGGGCACCAACACGCTTTGGCTCGACTGCGACGTCCTGCAGGCCGACGGGGGCACCCGCACCGCCGCAATCACCGGCGCCTATCTGGCCGCCCGCCTCGCGGTCCAGAAGCTCCTCGACGCCCGGCGGATTCCGGAGAATCCCATTGGTGATTCAGTGGCGGCGGTCAGCGTCGGCCTTTTCGGGGGCCGCGAACTGCTCGACCTCGCTTACGTCGAGGACAAGGACGCGGAAGTCGACTGCAACGTCGTCATGACCGGGGCCGGCAAGTTCGTTGAGGTCCAGGGCAGTGGCGAAGAGTCGACCTTTTCCCCCGAGCAATTGCAGAGTCTCCTCGCCTTGGCGCAAAAAGGCGTGCGCGAACTGGCCGCGCTGCAGCAGGCCTTCCTCGCCCAACATCTACCCAGTCATTCATGAATATCCACGAGTATCAGGCGAAAGCGCTGTTTGAAAAATTCGGGGTGCCCGCTCCCCGGGGCATTGCGGTCACCGCGGCGGCCGACATCGCCACCGCGCTCGCCCAGCTGCCGGAGGGCCCGACCATGGTGAAATCCCAGATCCACGCCGGCGGCCGCGGCAAGGGGACCTTCACCGACGGCTTCAAGGGCGGCGTAAAGTTCTGCAAAACCAAGGCCGCAGCGCGGGAAATCGCCGGCAAGATGCTGGGCAACACTCTGGTGACCGCGCAAACCGGCCCAGCCGGCCGGAAAGTCCAGACCCTGTACTTCACGGTCGCGAGCGACATCAAGAAGGAGTACTATCTCGCCATCCTGCTCGACCGCGCCAGTTCGCGGCCGGTGATCGTGGCCTCCACCGAAGGCGGCGTGGAAATCGAAAAGGTCGCCCATGAGACGCCGGAGAAGCTGTTCAAGGTCTTGGTCGATCCCGCCTACGGGCTGGCCGACTTCCAGGTGCGGGACCTGGTCACCCGGCTCGGCTTCGCCGGCCCCGAGGCGAAAAACGCCGCCAAGCTGATCCGGGCCCTGTACACGATGTACTGGGAGACCGACGCGGCGATGGTGGAAATCAATCCCCTCATCACCACCCCGACCGGCGAAGTCCTCGCCCTCGACGCCAAGGTTTCGTTCGACGACAACGCGCTCTTCCGCCACCCGGACATCGTCGCCTTGCGCGATTTCAACGAGGAGGACCCCAAGGAGATCGAAGCGTCCAAGCACGGCCTCAACTACATTGCGCTCGACGGCGACATCGCCTGCTTGGTGAACGGCGCGGGCCTCGCCATGAGCACGATGGACATCATCAAGCACTTTGGCGGCAGCCCGGCCAACTTCCTCGATGTCGGCGGCGGCGCCACCAAGGAACAGGTGGTGGCCGCCTTCAAGATCATCCTCGGCGATCCCAACGTGAAGGGGATTTTCGTCAACATCTTCGGCGGCATCATGGACTGCAACGTCATCGCTACCGGCATCGTCGAGGCGGTGAAGGAGGTCGGCCTCAAGCTGCCGCTCGTCGTCCGCCTGGAAGGCAACAACGTCGCCGCGGGCAAGGCGACCCTGGCCGCCAGCGGCCTCACCATCGTCAGCGGCGACTCCATGGCTGACGCTGCCCAGAAAATCGTTCAGCTCGTCGCCTAATCCCATGGCTATTCTCGTCACTCCCTCCACCAAGATCATCGTCCAAGGCATCACCGGCGACTTCGGCGCCCGGCATGCCAAGCTCTCGCTCGACTACGGGACCCAGGTCGCCGCCGGCGTCACGCCCGGCAAGGGCGGCCAGTTCTTCGAGTATGGAGCGAATCGCGTGCCCATCTTCAACTCGGTCGCCGACGCCGTGAAGGCGACCGGGGCCACCGTTTCGGTCATTTTCGTGCCGCCGCCGTTTGCGGCGGATGCCATCCTGGAAGGCGTCGACGCCGGCCTCGACCTGGCGATTGCAATCACCGAAGGCATCCCGGTCCGCGACATGATCCGCGTCAAGCGGGCCATGGCGGGCCAGAAGACCCGCCTCATCGGGCCCAATTGCCCGGGAGTCGTCACTCCCGGCACGGGCGACAAGTCCTCTGGCGGCTGCCGTATCGGCATTGCGCCCGGGTACATTCACAAGAAAGGGCACGTAGGGGTGGTCTCCCGCTCCGGCACCCTGACCTATGAGGCGGTCTATCAACTCACGACCCGCGGCGTCGGCCAGAGCACCTGCGTCGGCATCGGCGGCGATCCGGTCAACGGGACCTCGCATCTCGATGTCGTCAAGATGTTCAACGACGATCCGGACACGCACGGTATCATCATGATCGGTGAAATCGGCGGCAACGCCGAGGTGGAGGCCGCCCGCTGGATCAAAGCGAATTGCCGCAAGCCGGTCGCCGGATTCATCGCCGGATCGACCGCTCCGGCGGGCCGGCGCATGGGACATGCCGGAGCGATCGTCGGGGGGGCGGAAGACACGGCGGCCGCCAAGATCGCAGTCTTCCAGGAGTGCGGGATTGAAGTGGCGGTCACGCCTTCGGACATGGCCGATGCACTGATCCGGGCGGCCAAGGCCCAGGGCGTGACGCTAAGCTAAGCGGGCGGCTCGCGGCGGTTTCCGCGTTTATCGGGCTCGGACCGGATCCATCTCGGTCCTTGCTTATTCGTAGTCCACAGGATTCTGCCGATAACACATCTTAGTCGATCAATCTGAGATTCCCGGAAACGCCGGACCGCGCCCGCTTCCCCAGACCTGGCCTCGCTGCCGTCGCAGGCTACGGGACAGGAGACGTTGGGCGTAAGCTATGGCAACGGGTAGCTTGGATCCGCGGGCAAGTCCGGTTGCAATCGCGGCCGACAATACGCAGCCGGTGCCATGGGTGTTCTGGGTTATAAGGCGCGGGCTGGAAAACCATTGGGTCTCTTGCCCTGCGACCAACAGACAGTCGCGACAAGTATCCCCGCCGCCGTGTCCCCCTTTGACCAAGACCGCGCCAACTCCTGTCTCGAGGATCCGCCGGCCGGCGGCCTCTGCTCCCGCATCCGTCCGCACCGGCCGGCCGGACAGGATCTCCGCTTCCGGCCAGTTGGGCGTGACGAGCTGGGCCAAAGAAAGCAAATTCCACCGGAGCGCTTTCACCCCCGCAAGCGAAAGGAATTCCTCGCCACTCGTCGAGGCCACGACCGGATCGACCACCAATGGCGGTCGCTTCTTGTAGCGACCCAACTCCTTCGCCACCGCCCGAACCGCCGCTGCACTCGGCAGCAGACCAGTCTTTATTGCTCCGACTCGAAAATCCTCCATGACCGCGCTGATTTGCGCGACAATCAGCTCCGGATCCATCGGCTGCCACGCAGTCACGCCGATCGTGTTCTGGGCGGTCACCGCGGTGATCGCCGTCAACGCATAACCACCCAGCGCATGAATCACGCGGGCATCCGCCTGCACCCCGGCGCCGGTCCCGCTGTCGGAACCGGCGATCGTCAGGACGCAGAGCGGCTCTTTCACGATTCGCGCGCCCAAATCTGATAGCCGCCGCGCAAGCTCGTGGGCGCCCTAAAATCGTGGCGCTCGCGCAAGATCTGGGCGGCCCGCAGACTCCGTACTCCGGCCGCACAATAGACGATCGTCGGCGCCCGCGGGTCGAGCGTGGCCAAAGCACTTCCCGCCAGTCCGCGCTCCAACGCCCCCAGCGGGATATGCAGCGAGGGATTGATCGCCCCCATCGCCCGCTCCCAGCCTTCGCGCACGTCGATCAATTGCAGCGCCGGCGTGCGGGCCAAAGCCGCGCGCAGCTCGTTTGAATCGATTTCGGCCGGCGGCTCTTCGGGCCCGGCGCAGGTTTCGCCGTAACCCTCCGGCGGAAGCTCCCGCACGGGCCGGCTGCGCGGGTCGGCCGCCAGCGCCACGACATGGGTCGCCATCGTCAAAGCATCCCAAAGCAACAGCCGGCCGCTGAGCGGTTCGCCGATTCCGGCGAGCAGTTTGATCGTTTCGCAGGCCTGCCCGGTCCCGATGAGCCCGGGCAGCACGCCGAGCACTCCTCCCTCAGCACAATTTGGCACGGTGCCGGGCGGGGGCGGTTCGGGAAACAGGCACCGATAAGTCGGGCCGCCGCGCCAATTGAAAACGCTCAGTTGTCCCTCAAAGGCCTGCACCGCTCCGTAGACGAACGGCTTTTCGCCCATGACGCAGGCATCGTTCACCAGATAGCGGGTCGAAAAATTGTCCGAACCGTCCACCACGACGTCGCAATCGGCGACCATCGCGAGGGCGTTGGCCCTGGAAAAACGTTCCCGCCGGGCGTCGATCCGCACCAGGGGGTTAAGGGCGGTAAGGCGGCGCGCCGCGGCGACGACCTTGGCTTCGCCGACGTCGGCCAAGGTGAAGAGCACCTGGCGCTGCAGATTCGAAGTTTCGACGACGTCCGGATCGACCAGCACGATCCGCCCGACTCCGGCCGCCGCGAGATAAAGCAGCGCCGGACAACCCAGGCCTCCGGCGCCGATCACGAGCACGGTCGACTGGCGGAGCCGGTCCTGGCCGGCGGTCCCAAACCCCGGAAGGGCAAAATGCCGCTGATAGCGGGCCATCTCGGTCGAATTGAATACGGGATCCATGATTTACACTTGGGCCAGTCCCGTCCGGGATGGAGCCCCGATTTGTCCGTCGTACGTCGAATCCCAATCTTTCCAAACCGGCTCATAACCCTCGCCGCGCAGGAACGCCGCCACCTCCGCCGGGCTGCGCTCGTCGTCGATCGCGAATTGCTCCAGCGAATCGGGCGCCGTCGCATAGCCGCCGGGATTGGTCTTGGATCCGGCGCTCATCGTCGTGAAGCCCAGACGAAACGCCCGGTTGCGGAACGCCTCGTTCTCCCGGGTCGAAAGCGAAAGCTCGGCTTCGCGGCTCAGCAGCCGGAAGGCGCAGGTCGCCTGCACCAGGTCGCGCTCCGTGAACGGCGTCACGGGGATGTCGCCCCCCTCGTGCGGCCGCAGGCGCGGGAACGAAATGCTGTAGCGGGTGCGCCAGTAAAGCCGCTCAAGATGGCGCAGATGGAGCCCGACAAACCAGGCGTCGGTGCGCCAGTCGCTGAGGCCGAAAAGCGCGCCGAGGCCAATCTTCTTCAAACCGGCCCGCCCCAGGCGATCCGGCGTATCGAGGCGAAACTCCATGTCCGCCTTCGGCCCGCTCAAATGATGGCGCGGGTAAGCCTGGGGATCGTAGGTCTCCTGATAAACCAGCACCGTGCTCAGGCCTTCTCCGGCCAGGGCGGCGTAATCGGTCTGCTCCAGCGGCTGCACTTCGATTGCCAAACTGGAAAAATAAGGCCGCAGCAGCTGCAGCGCATGCGCCAGGTAGGCGCGGCCGACCCGGCCCGACTCCCCGGTCACGAGCAACACGTGGTCGAATCCCAGCCGGCGGAGCGCCTCCGCCTCGCCGATGATTTCCGCGTCGGTGAGCACCTTGCGCGAGATGCGATTGTGCGCGCTAAAGCCGCAGTAGGTGCAGACATTGCCGCAAACATTCGACAGATAGAGGGGCGCAAAGAGCTGCATCGTGCGGCCGAACCGCTCGATCGTGAGGTCGTGGCTGAGCTGGGCCATCTCCTCCAGGAAGGGAGCGGCCGCCGGCGACAGGAGCGCGCCGAAATCCTCCAGCGTGATCCCCGACCGGGCGCGGCCCAGGGCGCGCCGCACCGCCTCCGGGCCGTGATTCCCGATTTCGGTCCCCACGGCGGCAAAATCGTGCTGCCGCCAGACTTCGGAAAAATTCATGAGCTCGTCGCCGCGAGAAAAGCCGTGAGCGGCGAAGTCGCCCGGGCCTCGGCCGGACCCGATCCGGCCGCCGCCCCCGAAAGCCCCGCTTCGTAGCCCAGCCGCCCAGCGATGACCCCGTGACGGAAAGCGGTGGCCATGGCGACCGGATCGGCCGCCGCGGCGATCGCCGTATTGATGAGGACGGCATCCGCGCCCATTTCGAGCGCGGCCGCCGCATGCGATGGCGCGCCGAGCCCGGCGTCCACCACGACCGGCACCCGGCTCTGGGCGATGATGATTTCCAAAAATGCCCGCGACTCCAGGCCCCGGTTGCTGCCGATGGGAGCGCCGAGCGGCATCACCGCGGCGGCGCCCGCCTCCTCCAGCTGCTTGCAGAGCACCGGATCGGCGTGGACGTAGGGCAGCACCACAAATCCCCGCTTCACCAGTTCGATCGTAGCTTTGAGCGTCTCGCCCGGGTCCGGCATCAGGTACTTGGGATCGGGATGGATTTCGAGCTTCAGCCAGTTGGTTTCCAGCGCTTCGCGCGCCAGCTCCGCCGCGAGCACCGCTTCGCGCGCATCGCGAACGCCCGAAGTGTTCGGCAGCAGCTTGTAGAGATGCGGCTCCACGTGGCCTAGGATATCGTCCTGCACCCCGTCGGTGCGCACCCGGCGCAAGGCCACGGTAACCAGCTGGGTGCCGGAGGCCGCCAGCGCGGCGCGCATTGTCCCGCCCGAGGCGAACTTGCCCGTGCCGACAAACAGGCGGGAGGAAAATTCCACGCCGGCGATGACCAGAGGATGCGATTTCATGAGGGAGTTGAATTCAGGGCCCGGCCAGCCCACGCGACGAAAAAAGCGCCGACATTTTCGGCGATGCGGCCGTCGCGATAAAGGGCGGAGGAGACGGCGGCGCCGGCAGCGCCCATGGCGCGCAGACCCGGCAGGTCGTCCGGCTGCACGCCGCCGATCACCCAGACCGGCAGGCCGTCCAGTTGCCGCAGCAAGGTGCTCACTCCGTCCGCCCCGAGCACGGGCGCGAGCCCGGCCTTGGTCGCGGTGAACCGCAGCGGGCCCACCCCGACATAGTCGAGACATGCGGCGGCGACGGCGGCCGCGGCATCGCCCGCATGGTTGACGGTCCCGCCCAAGATTCGTTCGGCGCCCAGGATTCGGCGCGCTTCCCGCCAATCGCCGTCGCTCCGGCCGAGGTGCGCTCCGTCCGCTCCCGCCGCGACCGCCAGCTCGGGGTGGTCGTTCACAATGCAGACCGCCCCAAAGTCCCGGCAGATTTGGACGACGGACCGGATGGCGGCGAGCCGCGAGCCGGCGGCCGCCTCATCGCCTTTCAGACGCACCTGAATCCACCGCGCGCCCGCCCGGCAGAGCGCGTCGGCTTGCTCCGCATGGGACAAATCCAGCCGATCCTGGGTGAGGCACATCAGCGGGGAGCGGCGCGAGGGGTCGAGGGCCATGGCGGGATCAGATCAGGACCGGCGCCGGCATCGCCGCCGCTGCCGCTTGCAAAGCTTGGAAGGCCGCCACCGGTTGGGCCGATTGCCAAACGGCACCGAGAACCGCGGCGCCGTCGTAACCGAGGTCGCGGCAGTGCGGCAGCCGTTCGAGCGTCACCCCGCCCAGCGCGATGACCGCGGTCTGGCGCTGGAGGGGGGAGCAATCGGCGAGGGTTCGCGTCAGAGTTCCCGCCGTCTCGGTGCCGCCGGGTCCGTGCCCCGGCTTGGACAGCGACGGAAAAATCGGTCCAAAGAAAACCGCGGTGTAAGCGCCCAGCGCCGCGGTCAGTCCCGCGAGATCATGGCAAGAGCGGCTGGTATAACCCTCTCCCGGCGCGGTGGGCGTCGCCGCCTCGTCCCGCCAATGCCGCCCCCCCAACCCCAGGGCGCCGACCCAGTGATGATGGGAGTGCAGCACAAGCCGCGGACGCCAGGCCGCAGGCAGGGCTTCCAACCAGGCCCCGAGCTGGTCGGACCCCCAGGCCGGCTTCCGGACGTGGTAACGCTCCAGCCCCGCGCGCAAGAGCGCTCCCAGGACCGCGACTTCCCGCGGATCCTCCGCTTCGGGCGAAATAACGACCAGTTTCACGAGTGGGAATAGGAATGCGGTTAGCCGCCCTGAGTCGCCTGGATGACAATCAGCCGGTCGTCGGGCGCCAGGCGCCGCTCCGCCCAGGCGGACCGCGGCACCACCGCGGCGTTGACCGCCACTGCCACTCCCTTGCGGTCCGCCAGGCCCAGGCCCTGCACGACCGCGAGCAGCGTCGTCCCGGGAACAAACGGCTGCGGCCGGTCGTTGACCAGAATCGTGCCGATCGCGGTGGCCGTGACCAGACTCATGACTTGGCGTCCGAATAGATCTCGCCGCCGGCCTGCCGGAATTCGCCCGCCTTGGCTTCGAGCCCGGCGGCCAGCGCCTGGGCCTCGGCGATGCCCTGCTCCTCCGCGTACCGGCGGACGTCCTCGGTGATCCGCATCGAGCAGAACTGCGGCCCGCACATCGAGCAGAAGTGCGCGGTCTTGGCGCTCTCCTGGGGCAGCGTGGCGTCGTGGAACTCCCGCGCCTTCTCCGGATCGAGCGACAGATTGAACTGGTCCTGCCAGCGGAACTCGAACCGGGCTTTGGAGAGGGCGTTGTCCCGGTATTGCGCGGCCGGGTGGCCCTTGGCGAGGTCCGCCGCGTGGGCGGCGATCTTGTAGGCGATGACCCCGGCTCGCACATCGTCCCGATCGGGCAGACCCAAGTGCTCCTTCGGCGTCACGTAGCAAAGCATCGCCGTCCCGTGCCAGCCGATCATCGTCGCGCCGATCGCGCTCGTGATGTGGTCATAGCCCGGCGCGATGTCGGTGGTGAGCGGCCCCAGGGTGTAAAAGGGCGCCTCGTGGCACCACTCCAGTTGCTTCTCCATGTTTTCGGGGATGAGGTGCATCGGCACATGGCCCGGGCCCTCGCACATCACCTGGACGCCGCGCTCCCAGGCCCGCCGGGTGAGTTCGCCCTGGGTTTTCAATTCGCCAAACTGCGCCTCGTCGTTGGCGTCGGCCAGCGAACCGGGCCGCAGTCCGTCGCCGATCGAGAAGGAGACGTCGTACGCCGCCATCAGGTCGCAGATCTCGTCCCAATGGGTGTAGAGGAAATTCTCCTTGTGGTGGGAGAGGCACCATTTCGCGAGGATCGAGCCGCCGCGGCTCACGATGCCGGTCATCCGGCGGGCGGTGAGGGGGATGTACCGCAGGAGCACGCCCGCATGAATCGTGAAATAATCCACGCCCTGCTCCGCCTGCTCAACCAGGGTGTCCCGGAAGATCTCCCAGGTGAGCGCTTCGGGGCGGCCGCCGACTTTTTCCAGCGCCTGATAGATCGGCACCGTGCCGACCGGCACGGGGCAATTGCGGATGATCCACTCGCGGGTCTGGTGGATGTTCTTCCCAGTGGACAGGTCCATCAGCGTGTCGCCGCCCCATTTCACGGACCAGCGCATCTTCTCCACCTCCTCGTCGATCGAGGAAGCCACGGCGGAGTTGCCGATGTTGGTGTTGATCTTCACCAGGAAATTGCGGCCGATGATCATCGGCTCGACTTCGGGGTGATTGATGTTGGCCGGAATGATCGCCCGGCCGCGGGCCACCTCCGAGCGTACAAACTCCGCCGTGATCTCGCGGGGGATCGCCGCGCCAAAATTCTGCCCGGGATGCTGGCGCCACAGGGAATTGCGCGGGCCGGCCTCCGTCATCTCCAGCAGCTCGCGCGAGCGCTGCAGCCGGGTGTTCTCGCGGATGGCGATGTACTCCATCTCCGGGGTGATGATCCCCTGGCGGGCATAGTGCAACTGGCTCACCCGGGACCCGGGCTTGGCCCGCAGGACCCGGCGGGCGGAGCGGTCAAAATATTTGATTGGATTGCGCCGCCCTTCGGCCTCGGCCTGGGCGCGGTGCTGCTCGGACAGGTAACCATCGTCCATCGGGTCGATCTGGCGCCCCGCCACTTCCTCGACATCACCGCGCTCGCGAATCCACTCCGCCCGCACCGGCGGCAGCCCGCGCTGCGGATCGCCGTGGAAAGCCGCGTCGCCCCAGGGGCCGGAGGTATCGTAGACCCGCACGGGCTCATTGGGCACTTCCGTTCCATTTGGCAGGCGCGTCGGCGAAAGGACGATCTCCCGAAAAGGCACCTGCACGTCGGGCCGGGTGCCGCTCACATAGACCTTTTGCGAGGCGGGAAAAAGACGGTGTTCGGAACCAGTCGAGACGGCGGGGGAGGTAGGCATGAGAGGGAGCAATGGTTACAACTTGCGCCCCACTTCGCCGATGGGGCTGCAGGCTCCCTCCGCCCTGGAAGGCGGCAAGTGCTGTTTTCCCTACGGCGACGTTAAGCGCATCAGGTTCAAAGGATTTAAGGGCGGATCGGGCCCCTGTCTCAGCCCGGCGCCCCGGGCTCTCCTAAACTAGGCTGGCCGCATTCAAGCCACCCGCGCGGTTTTTTCAATCGGAAATCCAACTAGCCCGAAGATTTCATGAACACGGCAGAAGATTGGCCAAAATGTCGGAGCAGAATGGGCCGAGGTCGACCGAAGATGGCCTTGCAGGCCATCGAGGGAGATCGAGGTCCATTGTGCCCGACATTTTGGCCAAGATTCGCCGTGCTTCATGAAATCTTCGGGCTAATCCGGCCGCCGCCGGCGCGGCCATTTTTTGGTCTGGACAGAATTGGGCCCCCCGGCATCGTCGCACCTGCATCAGGAACGAATTCCGACAGGGGTCGGGATTCTGCCAACCGGGCCGGAGCGGCCACGGTGGATTGGGTGAAAGCCCAGATGTGCGAGGCCCAAGGGGGTTTCGAACCTAACCGCTCCCGAAGACGAATGACCGACCTGATGCCTAGGTCGGTTTTTTTGTCTTCGAGTCCGGATGCGCCGACCCAGCCTGCAACCCAGACCCGCCTCATGACGACCATCGCCCGCCTCCCCGCTATCCGCATCCGGCCCGAAAACCCGAACCATCACCTGTGGAACAATCACGGGACCTGGTTCTTGCACTACACCGTGCATCCCACCCCGCTCACCAAGGAGCGGATTCGCCGTTCGCTCGGAACCAAGGATCTGTCGGCCGCCCGCCGCCGGCGCGACACCTTCTTCGCCGGCCTGGCCGCCCAGATGGGCAAGTTCGAAGCCTCCGCGGGTAAGGAATTTGCCGCGTAAAAGCCCGTTACGGAATTCTCAGGCGCTGCCCGACCACCGGCGCAGATTCGCCCGCCAGCACGTCGCGGTTGGCGTCGTAAATCTCCTGCCAACGCGACGGCGTGCCGTAGTAGCGGGTGCTGATCCGCGTGAGGGAGTCGCCTTCGGCCACTACGTGCCAGCGCGCGGGCGGTGGGGCGGCCGGAGCGGCCGCGAGCGCGACCGAAGGCGGTTTGGCCGCCGCCACTTGCGCCGCCAGGGCCCGGTTATCCGCCGTCAATTGATCGACCTGCGCCGACAGCTCCGCGCTGCGCCGCTTAAACAAGTCCACCCGGCCCGACGCATCCGCGAGCTGCTGGGCGACGTCGGGCCCCGGGGTGTAGGCGGCGATTTTGGTTTCATCGGCCTGCAGCTGGGCCCGCAGCGCCGCAGCCGTGCGATCGGCTTCGGCCCGGGCATCCGCCAAATCCCGCGCCGCTTGGTCCCGCTGGCCGGCGGCGGTCGTCGCGGCCGCCGTCTCCGCCGCCAAATCCGCCTTCATCCGCGACAGATCGGCGGCGCTCGATTGATTCTGCGCCAGTTCGCCGCGGGCCGCGTCGAGGTCCGCCTGGGCGCGACTCAGGGCGTCGCGGTCCGAGCGGCTCGAGGCCTGGGCGGCGGCGAGCGCGGTTTGCACCTCTGTCAGCAGGGCGTCGCGCTGCTGCTGGGCAGGGCTGTGCGCATCCTCCGCGCGCGCCGTTGTCAGCTGGGCCTGCAAATCCTCGATCGTCTTGTGGTCGCCCTCGGCTTTTTCCTGGGCCGCGATCAGCGCGGTCTGCAGATCTTTCTGGCGCAGGTCGACGCGGGGATCCTTCAGCGCCTGGGGCGCCGTCCCCGCCTGACTGGCGATCAGATGCTTGATTTCGGCCATCAGCTTGGCGTTGGTCAGCAGCAGCTCGTGCTGCTCGGCCTGCAGCTTCGCCACGGCCGGTGCCGGCGGGGAAGCCATCGGCGCGGGCGCGGAGCGCTTGGCCGCCAGCTCCGCCTGCGCGGCGCCCAAGTCGTCCTTGAGTCCGGCAATCGTTGCCTGATCGGCCATGGTCATTTTCTGGGTGTCGGCGAGGGCCGCCTCCAGATCGGCCAATCGGTGGTCGGCGACCGCCGGGGCTTCCTTCCGGGCCGTGACCTTCGCGGCCGCCGCCGTTTGAGCCTGCTGGGCCTGGGCGAGCTTGGTTTCCAGCGCGCGGGTGCGCACCACCAGATCGTCCTGCGCCGACTGCAGTTGGTTGCGGAGCTGGTCGGCGTCCTGGCGCGCCTGGATCAGGTCCTGCTGGCTCTGGGCCAATTCACGGCGCAGCTGGTCCGCCGGATCGGCGGCGGCCGGCGCGGGCGCCGGGACAGCCCGAACCCAGGGCAGGGCCGCCGACCCCAGCGCCAAAAGAGCGAGGAGCGCCAGCGGCCGCGACCGGCGGCCGGGCGTTGCGGAGCATAATCCGGAGATCAAGGGCACTCTGCGCTTCTAAAGGAACCTGCTCCCGTGGCAATCCTCCCGGCGCCCGGTCACGGCGGCAACGGCGCATCTGCCAGCCGGCAGGGCAGCAGGGCGGCGTCCTGCATGCCGTGGATGATCTTCTTATCCGGCGGGCAGAACGTCGCCAGCGCCCCGGACAGCCGCGCCTGCCCGCCGACCACAAAATAATAGGGACAGAGGCGCAGCCGGCCGTCCGCCTCGACGGCCACCGGTTCCCCGCCCGCCGCCGGCATCCGGTAGACTCGGTGCCGCACCCGCTGCGGCTTGCAGTACGTTTGAAGGATATGGAGGTTCGTCGGGGCCATCGCCACCGCCCGATTCACGCCCTCCTGCCACTCCTCCCGCGAACAATCGCTCCCCAGCACGACGCTGCGCGCCCCCCAGGCGGTCTCATGGAAGCCGCTGATCTTAATAATGAGGTCCCGCTCTTTTTGCGATGCGCCGCTCAGGTCCCGCCAATCGGACAAGGCGCGGCCCCCGGCGCGCGGGCCGTCGAGCACGGCGCCCGGCGGCAGCGGAGCGGGGTCCATCACCCAGGAAGTGGGGATCAGTTGGGCGAGCAGTTTGCGGGTCCGGGCGCCGAGCGCCTCGGCCCAATAGTCCTGCAGCAGGTGATGATGGAACAGGGCAAAGCCCAGTTTCTCCTCCTGAAAAAACCGCATCGGCGGGGCGATCGCGACCTCGCCCCCGGCCCACGCCTCGAAGAAAAAATTAGCCGTGCGGATGTTGGCCAGGTCGAAGAGTTCGAAAAACCGGTAAATGATGTCGACCTTTTCGGGATTGCCGCCGCTGTCATAAAAGAGCGCGCCGCCGAGCGGAAACAGGTCCTCGGGCGCGAGGCAGACGACGCGGCGCCCGAGCAGTTGCAGCTGCTCCGCCAGCCAGTTCATTTCCGGCCGGTAGGTCGCCGCCTCATCGCTGACCACCAGCGCGATCATCGGATTGGTTATGCTCGGGGCAAATCCGGCGAGCGCGGCGTAGAAATGCTTCAGCATCAGGTCGTCCGCACCCAGGATGGAGCCGCCGCCGGCATAGAGCCGGTTGAGATAGCCGGTCAGCCCGATGCCTCCGGGCACCGAGTCCATTTCCGTCATGACAAACCCCGTCTCGGTGATCAGCAGATCCGGCCGCAGCACCGGCGGAAACTTGCCCCGGTTGCGCGGATCGCGCCCATGGGCGATCAGGTCGGCCGGTTTGCCCCGGTCCAGGTATTCCGCCGCCCAGGGCGCCAGGAGCGGCTTGTTGCGCAGCAGGTTCTTGCCGGCGGCCGAGCGCAGGTAGAGGTTCTCCAGCGCCTGGTGGTACTCGAGACAGGCCGGGCCGATCGCGGTGAGCTGCTCGAACTGCGCGGACGTGAGCGGCCAAGCCTCGGGCGACAACTGCCAGGTCTTGGCCTCGAACAGCGGCTGGGCGCCGAGCGCCCCGAAGATTTCGGCGTAGGCGAGGTCGGGCATGCGCTTACTCGTCCATCTGGATTTCCTTGTTGCGGTGCCGGGGGGATCCGGCCCGCAGCCACGCGTAGATAAAGCGGTCGATGTCCCCGTCGAGCACCCCCTGCGTGTCGCTCGTGCTGACGCCGGTGCGCAGGTCCTTCACCATTTGATAGGGCTGCAGCACGTAGCTGCGGATCTGGCTGCCCCACCCAATTTCGCCCTTCTCGCCGTAGAAGCGTTCCATTTCGGTGCGCTGTTCGTCGAGGCGTTTCTCGTACAACCGGGCTTTGAGGACGGTCATGGCGCTCGCCCGGTTCTTGATCTGGGAGCGTTCGTTTTGGCAGACCACCACGATCCCGGAGGGGATGTGCGTGATGCGCACGGCCGAGTCGGTCGTGTTGACGCCCTGGCCGCCTTTGCCCGACGAACGGTACACATCCACGCGCAGTTCGTTCTCCGGGATCTCGATGGCGATGTCCTCGTTGATCTCCGCGATCACATCGACCGCACAGAAGGAGGTGTGGCGCCGCTTATTGGAATCGAACGGGCTGATCCGGACGAGGCGATGCACGCCGCGCTCGGCCTTGACGTAGCCGTAGGCGTTCTCCCCCTTGATGTAGAGCGTGGCCTTGGTGATTCCCGCCTGGTCGCCCACTTGCACGTCCTGCACCTCGACCGCGAAACCGCGGCGTTCCGCCCAGCGGGAATACATGCGAAACAGAATGTCCGCCCAGTCACAGGATTCGGTGCCGCCGGCGCCGCACTGGATCGAAAGGTAGGCGTTATTGCGGTCGAATTGCCCGTTGAGGAAGGAGGCAATCTCCAGGCGGTCGAGCTCCGCGACCAGGCCCGCCACGGTTTGGTCCAATTCGGCCGCGTAGGCGTCGTGTTCGGCGCCGGTCGTGCCCTCGACCAGTTCGACCATAACCCCGGCATCATCCGCTTTCTTTTGGTAGGCGGCCACCGGCAGGATCGACCGCTTCAGGGCGTTCAACCGGCCGATGTGCTTTTGCGCCTTCTCCGCATGGTCCCAGAACCCAGGCGCGGCCATTTCGGCCTCCAGAGCCTCGATCTCCCTCAGCTTTTGGTCGACGTCAAAGAAACCTCCATAGATGCCCGGCGCGCTTCTTGATGTTTTCGATGTGGTTTAACGTTTCGGGAGCGATCATGAGATGAAGGATCAGACTACGCGCCAAGTGGGCGCGTGGCAAGGCGGCATGCCGTTCGGTCGCGTCCTATTTCGCGGAGGGGAGGCGTCTCCGGGCGCCCTTTGTCCGAGCACCGGTTCGCCCTCCGATGCCTCCCCTCCGCGAAATAGGACGCGACCGAACGTGCCGACCGATTAGATCTCAATCAACTCGCCCCGCTTGCGCTTCTGGCGGTCCCAATACCAGGAAATCCAGATGCAGATCTCGTAGAGGAGGTACAGCGGCACCGCCATCGCCACTTGGGTGATGGGTTCGGGCGTCGTCAGCACCGCGCCCAGAATCAGCGTCAGCACGATGACGTGGCGCCGGTAGTGCGCCAGTTGCTTGGTGGTGACCAGGCCCATCTTGACCAGCAGCAGCACAATCAGCGGAAATTGAAACCCCAGCGCCATCCCCAGGAGGAACTTGCAAACGAAGGAGATGTATTGGCCGGCCTGCCAATCGGTCGAATTGAAGCCGAGCAGATCCGAGTACTTGACTGCCGCCCGCAGGGCGACGGGCAGCAGGATGAAATAGGTCAGGAGCACTCCGCAGATAGCTAGAAACGCGCCCCAGAAAAACCAGAGGAACACCACCTTGCGCTCCTTCGGCTTGAAGGCGGGCACGACGAAGCCGCCCGCGAAGTAGAGCCAGAACGGCGACGACAGCACGAGGGCGGAGTAGATCGCGATTTGAAAGGCGACCATGAACGGCTCGGCCGGGCTGAGGTTGTCGAGGCGCACATCCACCGGCTCCGCCGCGGACGCGGCGGGATCCAGAACCATGGTGAAGACTTGGTCGTTCCCGACCTGCTTCGAGCCCACCCGGTACACCGCGTGGGGCGCATCCCCGGGGGGGAGAGAGGGAAAGGCTTCGCGCGTCACCGCAAAAGGGCCGACCTTCGTCGTGCCGAAAAGCAGCGTCACCGACGGCACCGGCTTTTCGAACATGTGCATCCGGTGCAGCGGGTATTCTAGGATCTTCACCGTCTGCTGGTACAGAACCAGGCTGATCGTAAACGCCACGCCGATGGCAATGGCCGAACGAATCAGCGCCTTGCGCAGGTCGCCCAGGTGTTCCCAGAAGGTCTTGCGCGCCCCGGAATCCTCGGATTCGGCGGAAAATTCAGGCTCGGATTCGCTCATGGCGGCTTACTCAACCTCGCAGGCGCCCGGCGGCCGCCTCCGTTTGGAAGCTGGCATAGGTCCGGGCGAGGCCTTCGGTCAATTTCACCCGCGCCTTCCAGCCCAGCGCGGCGAGCCGCGACACGTCCAAGAGCTTGCGGGGCATGCCGTCGGGTTTGCTCGTATCCCAGACGACGCGGCCCGCGTAGCCCGTCGCCGCGGCCACCGCCGTCGTCAGTTCCCGGATTGTCACTTCCTCGCCGGTACCCACATTGATCCAATCCGGCGGATTCGGCTGGCGCAGCAGGAACGCGCAGGCGTCGGCCAAGTCGTCGACGAAGAGAAATTCCCGGCGCGGGGAGCCGGTGCCCCAGGCGGACACCTCCGGGCGCCCGGCGAGTTTTGCCTCGTGAAACTTGCGGACGAGCGCGGGCAGCACGTGGGAATTCTCCAGGTTATAGTTGTCGCGCGGGCCGTAGAGATTGGTCGGCATGGCCGAATGAAAGAGCACGCCGTGCTGCTGGCGGTAGTACTGGCAGAGCTTAAGTCCGGCGATCTTGGCGATCGCATAGGCCTCGTTGGTCGGCTCCAGCGCCGAGGTCAGCAGGCACTCTTCGGCCATCGGCTGCGGCGCCAGCCGGGGATAGATGCAGGAACTGCCGAGGAAAAGCAGACGGCCGACGCCGGCGCGATAGGCCGCTTCGACCGCGTTGGCGGCAATCGCCAGATTTTCATACAGAAAATCCGCGGGGTAGGTGCTGTTGGCGTGAATTCCGCCTACGCGCGCCGCGGCGATGATCGCCACCTCCGGCTTTTCGGCCGCATAAAACGCCCGCACCGCCGCCGCATCGGTGAGATTGAGTTCGCGGCGGGAACGCGTGAGGAGGCTGACGCCCGGCTCCGTTGCAAAGCGGCGCACCAGCGCGGAACCCACCATCCCCTGATGCCCGGCGATATAAAGCTTCATCGGCTTGGCCGCCCCGGGTTCAAGCGCCCTGGCGCAGGGCGGCCAGTTGGGCCTCCTGGCGGGCGATCTCGAGGTCGTGCTCGACCATAATTTTGACCAGTTCCTTGAAGGTGACCTTGGGCGCCCAGCCGAGCTGACGCTTGGCCTTGGCCGGGTCGCCGATCAGGAGTTCGACCTCGGCCGGGCGCTCGTAGCGGGCATCGTAGCGCACGAACTGTTTCCAGTCCAAGTCGAGCTGGCTGAACACCGCTTCGCAAAATTCCTGGACGCTGTGGGTTTCGTTGGTCGCCACCACGTAGTCGTCGGGCTTGTCCTGCTGGAGCATCAGCCACATCATTTCGACGTACTCCTTCGCGTAGCCCCAGTCCCGCCGCGCTTCCAGGTTGCCGAGATACACGGCCTCCTGCAGCCCGAGTTTGATCCGGGTCGCCGCCCGGGTGATCTTGCGGGTGACGAAGGTTTCGCCCCGGCGGGGCGATTCGTGGTTGAACAAAATTCCGTTGCTGGCGTGCAGGTTGTAGCTCTCCCGGTAGTTCACGGTCAGCCAGTAGGCGTAGACCTTGGCGCAGCCGTAGGGCGAGCGGGGCCAGAACGGGGTGGTTTCGGTCTGCGGCACCTCCTGCACCTTGCCGAACATCTCGGAGGAGGACGCTTGGTAGTAGCGCACTTTCTTCACCAGGTCGGCTTCCCGGATCGCCTCAAGAATCCGCTGGGCGCCGAGGCCATCGACGTCCCCAGTGTATTCCGGAATGTCGAATGACACCCGCACGTGCGACTGCGCCCCGAGATTGTAGACCTCGTCGGGCTGCAGCTCGTACAACAGCTTCACCATCTGCACCGAGTCGGCGAGATCCCCATAATGTAGGAACAGCCGGTTCGATTTGGAGTGGGGATCCTGGTAGAGGTGGTCAATCCGGCTCGTATTGAACGTCGAGGCCCGCCGGATCACCCCATGCACCTCGTAGCCCTTGGCCAAGAGCAGTTCCGCCAGGTACGATCCGTCCTGGCCGGTGATTCCGGTGACTAGGGCTTTTTTCATGCAGGTGAGGGTAACTTCAAGCGCAACCCCGCCGGGCCGGCAAGGCTATCCTGCGGCCGCCCCGGCCCTTAGGCCAGTTCCTCCCTCGGGGGGCAAAGATTCTGAACATTAAGCGGAAAAGGCCGATCTAATGACTGCTACATTAGTGAAGTCGTCGCCATGCGCAAATTCGCCCTTCCCGTCGTCCCTCTGCCGCTGTGAGCTCCGCACCGACATTTTCGCGTCGGCAGTTTCTGGCCGGCGCCGGCGTTCTCGGCGCCGGCGTGGCCGGCGGGGCCCACCACCTGTGGTCGCGCGATCTCCCGTTTCCGGCCGCCTGCGCCGTCCGGCGGGTGCGCGTTCCCGGACCGGCCGGCTGGGCCGGCAAATGCCTGCTGTTTGTTTCCGATATCCACTACGGCAACTATTTCGGCCCGGCGGAGGCCGGCGCCCTTAACGCCTTGGTTCAGGCCGAGCGGCCGGACGGGGTCTTGCTCGGCGGCGATTTGGCCGAAAAGCCGGAAACGGAGTTGGGCGGATTTTTCGCCCACTGGGATCCGGGCTGCCCCACGCTCTATGCGCCGGGCAATCACGATATGGACAACCGGCGCGAGAGCCCGGTCGAACAGCAGGCGCGGACTCACGGATTGGTGATGCTGAACAACGCGGTCGCCCACTGGAATGGCCTGACCCTGATCGGGCTGCCCTCCGCCCTGCGCTCGCGGCAACGGCTTTCCCTTTTGCACCGGCCCGGCTTCAAGCTGGTGCTCGCCCACGAACCAGATACCTGGGATTGGACGAACGAGCCGGATCTCTTCCAGTTGGCCGGGCACACTCATGGCGGCCAGGTGCGCGTTTTCGGCCGGCCGGTGGAGCTGCCTCCGCTCGGCCGGAAGTATCCCTTGGGGCGATTTAGCCGGCCCGGGGGCGGGGAGCTGCTGGTGAGCGCCGGGGTCGGCTGCTCCGGCATCCATGCGCGGGTGAACTGCCCCCCGGAAATCTGCCGGCTGGATTTTGTTTGAGCGGCCGTCGCTCGGCGCGCCGGCGAAGCCTTGACTCAAGGTCGATTGCCCGGCTTCTGCCCCGGGATTTTTTCGCCCCGGGCGCGGGCCGGGCTCCGCTTTCCAGACGTTTGGATAGCGTTTACATTCGGCCGGTTTCGGCCCAGCTGTTAAACGCATGTTTCGCTTTCGGTGGTTACCCCTCCCCGCGCTGGCCGCGATCGCTTGTTCTCTGCGGCTTCTCGCGCTGCCCATGCCGGTCGCCATTGCCTCCGGGCGTGCCGCCGAGGCGCCGGTCTTCGGCAACTCGGACAACCCTGATCCGCACGATTCCGACGAAGGCACCTACCCAGTCTCGTACCATCGGCCGACGGTGAAGGAGATCACCGCCCAACTGGAGCGGGTCCGCGGTTACCTGGAGGGCGCCTTCCCGGCGCGCATCATCGATCGGCGCACCGGGCAGCCGATTTCCCCGCAGAGCGCGCCGGTCCGCGACGCCGTCGCCGACCGCGGACCCGAGCAGAAGTTCAATCCCCTCGACTACACGACCGGCGTGATCCACGCCGGCATGCTGGACGCGGCCGAGACCACCGGCGACCGGCGCTTCGCCGACTTCACCGCCCGGCAGCTGCAGTTCATCGCCGATTCCCTCCCCTACTTCCGGGCCCAAGCCGCGCAGTTCGGCGCCGCGAGCAACAGCTTTCGCGGGATTCTGGCGCCGGCGGCGCTCGACGATTGCGGGGCCATGACCGCGGCGCTGGTCCGGGCCCGCTTGGCGCAGGTCGGTCCCGATTTGCAGCCGGTGATCACGGCCTGGGGCGACTATATTGCCCATCGCCAGTTCCGGCTCCCCGACGGGACGCTGGCGCGCCAGCGGCCCCAGCCCGTCTCGCTCTGGGCGGACGATTTCTACATGGGCGTCGTGCCGCTGGCGCAGCTCGGCCGGATGACCGGGGAATCTCGCTGGCTCGACGATGCGGCGCGCACCGCCGTCCAGATGTCCCATCGTCTTTACCGGCCCGAGCTCGGTCTCTTTGCCCATGGCTGGAGCGAAAACAGTCCCGACGTGCCGGACTTTTTCTGGGGCCGCGCCAACGGCTGGGCGATGGTGACCCTCTGCGACCTGCTCGACGCGCTCCCGGCCGACGATCCCCGCCGGCCCGAACTGCTCGAATTGCTGCGCGGCGAGATCCGCGGCGTCGCCGCCCGGCAATCCGGGGAGGGGCGCTGGCATCAGCTGCTCGACCGGGAGGATTCGTTCCTGGAGACCTCGGCCTCCGCGATGTTTGTCTACGGCATCGCCCACGCCATCAACCGCGGCTGGATCATCCCGGAAACCTACGGATCGATCGCCCAGGCCGGCTGGATCGGCGTCGCCGGCCAGATCAACGCCCGCGGCCAGGTGGAACAGACCTGCGTCGGCACCACCTATGCCGCCGACCCGGTCTACTATTACCACCGGCCGGTCAGCGTCTATGCGGGCCACGGTTATGGCCCAGTGCTCCTAGCCGGCGCCGAAATGATCCGCCTCCTGCGCAATCCCGCCCTCACGATTTCCTACAAGAATCGGACCTACTACTACACCCCCTTCCCTTCCTCCCCCTGAGCGCAAACGGCGCCGCGTTCGGGAAAGCGAGTTGAGCAACCTCCTCGCCCGTCGATCGCCGCCTCATCCGGCCCCTCTGGGGCGACCCATCTGGCCGGCCGACCAGGCCGGCGGCTCTGGATCGCCGGATTGGGGCCGGATCCGGGCCTTGGCGGCGCCCGACGGGCGAGGAGGTTGCTCAACTCGCTTTCCCGAACGCGGCGCCGTTTGCGCTTTCCAGTCTGCCGCTTTCATCTATGGCTACGTGCCTGTGAGCAAGCCCGCCGCCCCCGCCCGCGCCGTGATCCGATCGACGGCCGAGTTCGCCCGCTACGTCGGGCTGGCGCGCACGACCGTCTCCCGGGTGCTCAATGGCAAGCCGGGGCTAAAGCCGAAAACGATCGCCAAGGTCCAGCGCGCGATCGAGGAGACGGGCTTCACCCCCAACGCCTACGCCCTGCACTTGAAGGGCAAGCGGACCGCCACGATCGGCATCTGCATCGAGAACCTGCTCACACCGCCGGCGCTGCTCAAGCTGGCCGGACTCCAGCAGAAGCTGCGGGAACGCAATTATGCCTCGCTGATCGAGGTGGTGGAGCCGGGCGGCAGCCGCCGCACGGTGCGCCACTTTCTGTCCATGCGCGTGGATGCGATCGCTTTCATCGGGCACTTCGTGGAGGAGGAAATTGCGCAGCGGATTCATGAACTGCGCACCCACGAGACGCCGCACCTGATCATCGACCAGGTGGGCGTGCCCGGGGCGAACGCCGTGGCGCTCGACCGCGCCGACGGCATGCGCCAGCTTTTCGCCTATCTCCTCGCGCAGCGCCACCGCTCATTCGGCCTGATCGGCTTCACCAGCATGGCGCGCTCAGTGCGGGACCGGCTGGCCGGCATTACCTCCGCGCTGGCGGCCGAAAACCTCACCCTTCCCGAAGCGACCCGCTCCCTGGACCATCTGCATGCGCGCGAAAACGATTTTGAATTCGGCCGCGCGGTGGCGCGCAGCTTCATTGAGACGTCGAGCCTGCCGACCGCGCTCGTGGCCTTGAACGACGAGATCGCGATCGGCGCGCTGCAAGCCTGCCGGGAAGCCAAGCTGGAAGTCCCGCGAGACGTTTCGGTGGCCGGCTTCAATAATCAGGACGTTTGCCTGATGACGACTCCGCAGCTGACGAGCCTCGATCAGCAGGTGCCAAACACGGTGGACGCCGCGATCAATCTCCTGCTGCCCCAGATCGGCCGGCCGCTGCGGGCCCGGCCGCTCGTGCAGACGATCTCGCCGCTGCTGGTGATCCGCGAATCGACGGGCCCGGCGCCGACGCTGAACGGCCGCCCACGGCGCCCCGCCTAGCCCGCCGCGCGGTAGGCCTTCCAGCCGCCGAAAGCGCTGATGTCCTGCGCCCCCGCGAGGGCATGGGCCTCGCACAGAAATCCCTTCACGCTCTCGCCGGATTCCAGTGCAATCGTCCCGATGCACAACGGGGGCGGCACGGCGGCGACGAAAGTGCCAAACGCCGCCGGATCCATGGCCCACACCTCCACCGCGATCGCCGACCCTCCGTCCTCCACTTGGATCATCCCGGGCTTGGGCGGCGTCGTATGGGGCAGGGCGAAGAGCCGGTAACGCGGCAGCGTGCGGCCCGTCCAGACCAACTGGGCCCCGCGGTCGGTCAGCTGATGGTTGAGCGGCAAACCGGCGAGATGCGCGCCCACGACCGCCAGCCGCACCGAGCCCGCGTCCGGCGGCCACGCCGGCGCGGCCGCCAAATCCAGCGGTTGCCGGGTCGCGCCCAGCGGCCCGCCCACGGCGGCATGCCACCGGGCGCCCCAATGCAGCAGGTGGGCTTCCGCCCACGCCGGCCCGATCAGGGTCACGCCCCAGGGAACGCCATCGGGCCGCATGCCCGCGGGCACCGCCAGCGCGGAGAGGTCGAGCAGATTGACGAAATTGGTGTACGTCCCCAGTCGGCTGTTGAGCGCGATCGGTTCCGCCGCGACCTCGGCGAGGGTGTAGGGACGCGGAGCGGTTGGCACGAGCAGCGCGTCCATTTTCTCCCACTCCACTAAGCTCCGGCGCGCCAGGGCCGCGAGCCGGTCAAAGCCGTCGAACACCTCGGCCGCCCCGAGGCCGGCCGCCGCCTCCACGATCTGCCGCGTGACCGGGAAAAAATCCTCGGCGTGCCCGGCGTAGAAAGCGCGCAGCGCGGACCAGCGTTCGGCCACCCATGGCCCCTGATAGAGCAGCGCCGCCGCCTCCCGAAACGGCGCGAAATCGATCTCGACCAACGTCGCGCCCAACGCGGTCACGCGGCCCAGGCTCAACTCGAAGAGGCGCTCGGCCTCCGCGTCGTCAAAAAAGAGCCGCTCGGGGGGAGCGGGCACGCCGATCCGCGGCCGTGCCGGCCAGGAGGGGGCGCCGCCGCGCCGGCGGGAATAGGGGTCCGCCCCGTCAAAGGCCTCGGCGCAGCGCAAGACCTCGGCCGCATCGGTGCAATCGAGGGCGAAAATCGACACGCAGTCGAGCGACCGGCAGGCGGGCACGACGCCCCGCACGCTGAGACCCCCGCGCGTCGGCTTCAGGCCGACAAGATTATTGAGGCCGGCCGGCACCCGGCCCGAGCCCGCGGTGTCCGTGCCCAGCGCAAAACTCACGAGCCCGGCGGCGACCGCCACGGCCGAACCACTGCTGGATCCACCCGGAATCACTTCCGGCCGAAACGGATTGCGGGGCACCCCATAGGGCGAACGCACCCCGACCAGGCCGGTGGCGAACTGGTCCAAATTGGTTTTGCCAATGGGAATCGCGCCGGCGTCGACCAACCGCTGCACCACGGCGGCCGAGCCGGCCGGAACGTAGGCGAAGGTCGGGCAGGCGGCCGTCGTCGGGATCCCCACGAGGTCGATATTATCCTTGATGGCAAAGGGCACGCCGAACAGCGGCTGCGCCGCCGGGCCGCGCGCCTCGATGCGGGCGGCGTCCGCCCGCAGATCCGCGAGCGCGCGGCGATGAATCCAAACCGCCGGATCCCCGTGCGCCTCGCAGCGCGCCCAGATGCGGTCGACCAGCGCAGTGGGCGTGAGGGCGCCCTGGCGGTAGGCTTCCCGCAGCGTGGCCAAATCCAGGGATAGCAGGTCGCTCATGGCGCCTCCAGCACGACCAGCGTTTCCCCGGCGTTCACCGGCCGCCCCTCGGCGCACCGCACTTCGCGCACCCGGCCGGCGCGGGGCGCGACGATCGTAATTTCCATCTTCATCGACTCCATGATCAGCAGGGGCTCCCCCTCCTGCACCGTCGCCCCGGCCGCCACGCTCACCTTCCAGACGTTGCCCGGAATGTGCGCGGGCACGGCCGTGCAGCCCGGCGGCAGCGCGTCCGCGCGCTCGGGCGCCGCCGCCGTTTCCGCGTCGGCCGAAAAATTCAGCTGCCCGCTGTCCGCCCAGCGCTGGCGCTCCGCCTCGAACGCCCCCTGCTGCGTCGCCTTGAACGCGCCGATCGACTCCCGGTTCTGCGCGAGAAAGGCGTGATAGTCGCGGAGCCGGAAAGTCTCGTGCTCGATCTTGAGCCGGACTTTGCCCTGCACAAATTCATCCCGGTAGGTTTGCAGCTGGGCATGGGTCACCGGGTAAAAGCGGATTTGATCGAAGAACCGCAGCAGCCAGGGTTTGCCCGCGGTGAAATCGGGGGTCTGGCGGTACCGATTCCACATCTGGCAGGTGCGGCCGATGAACTGGTAGCCGCCCGGGCCCTCCATGCCATAGATGCAGAGGTAGGCGCCCCCGATTCCGACCGCGTTTTCCGGCGTCCAGGTCCGGGCCGGATTGTACTTCGTCGTCACCAGCCGGTGCCGGGGATCCACCGGCGTCGCCACCGGCGCGCCGAGGTAGACATCCCCCAGGCCGAGCACGAGGTAACTGGCGCTGAAGGCGATCGCTTTGACCTCCTCGATCGAACCGAGGCCGTTGATCCGGCGGATGAATTCGAGATTGCTCGGGCACCAGGGCGCATCCTTGCGCACGATTTGCATGTATTTGCGGATCGCCAGCAGCGTCGATTCGTCCTCCCAGGAAAGCGGCAGGTGCACGATCCGCGTGGGCACCTCCATTTCGTCGATCGCCGGCAACCGGATTTCCGCCTCGATCAAGGTCTCCATCAAGCGCTCGAGGGGCAGCAGCCGCGGATCGTAGTGCAGTTGCAGCGACCGGATTCCCGGAGTCACATCGAGGAGGCCGCACAGCCGGTGCTGCTCCAGCCAGCACTGCAGGGCGTGCACCCGAAAGCGAAGGTTCAGATCCAGGACCAAAGGCCCGTATTCGACCAGCAGGTAACGGTCGCCGGAGCGGCGGTAGCAAACCGCCGGAGCGTCCGCCCGCTCGGCGATGGCGTGGAGAATCGACGGCTCGTCGGCCCCGGCGCGGCGCGCCGCCGGCCGGCGCGGCGGCGGCGCCAGGGTTTCAATCGCCGCGTCCTGGGCCATCGCCGCTGCGATCGCCGCCGACGCGGTGAGGCGCCGAAAACGCACCCGGTCGCCCGGCTTCAGCTGGCCGATTTTCCAGAGTTCGCTTTGGCCGATTGTCGCCGGGCAGACAAATCCGCCGAGACTCGGACCGTCCGGCCCCAAAATGATCGGCATGTCGCCGGTGAAGTCGATCGTGCCGATCGCGTAGGCGTTGTCGTGAATGTTCGACGGGTGCAGCCCCGCCTCGCCGCCGTCCCGGCGCGCCCACCGGGGCTTGGGGCCGATCAGCCGCACTCCGGTGCGGGCCGAATTGTAGTGCACCTCGTACGTAGCAGAAAACAGGTCGGCGATGTCCTCCGGCGCGAAAAAATCCGGGGCGCCATGGGGCCCATAGAGGACGCCAATTTCCCAATCGCCGGTCAGCGGCGGGATCAACTTGGGCGGCAACCTCAGGAGTTGGGCGGAACGCATGCCGCCGGGCGCCGCCTGCCGGTTAAGGCGCAGCACGTCGCCCGCCCGCAGACTCCGGCCCGCATGGCCGCCGAAGAGGCCCAAGGTGAACGTGGATTTGCTCCCCAGATAATCCGGCAGATCCAGGCCGTGGCGCACGGCCAGATATGCCCGCAATCCGGCCGGCGCGCCCGCGCCGATCCGCAGGGTCTGCCCCCGCTTCACCCGCAGCGCGCGCCAATACGGCACCGGCATTCCGTCCAAAGCCGCGGGCAATTCGGCGCCCGCCAAGGCGATCACGGCGGACGTGTTGAAGCGCAACCCGGGACCGTTCACCGTGATCTCCAATCCGGCGGCGGACGCCGGATTGCCGACCAGCCGGTTCGCGATGCGAAATGAAAGTGAATCCATGGGGCCGGAAGGTGGCACCCCCACATTCCAGTATCCGACTCGTCCGGGATAGTCCTGCACCGTCGTTTGGGTGCCTCCGTCGATCACATCAATCGTCGCCGCCGCATAGGGCAGCGTGGCCAGGGTGCGGGTCGTCATGCGCCCGGCCTGGAAGACCGCCGAGGCCAGGATTTGCCGGAGATAATCGAGATTGGTCTCCAATCCGTAGACGCGCGTTTCGGCGAGGGCCCCTTGCAGACGGGCCAGCGCCTCGGCCCGGTCGGCGCCGCGGACGATGATTTTCGCCAGCAGCGGATCGTAGAACGGCGAAACCTCGGTCCCGCGCTCGATCCACGTTTCGATCCGGGCGGCGGCCGGGAAATGCACTTCGGTCAGAATCCCCGTGGCGGGCTGAAAATTCTTGCCCGGATCCTCCGAGTACAACCGCACTTGGATGGACGCCCCTTGGGGCTCGGCCCGGTAACCGGCGAGCGACCCCAGATCGCCGGCGGCCTGCTTCACCATCCATTCCACCAGATCCAGTCCGGTGACCTCCTCGGTCACGCCGTGCTCCACCTGCAGCCGGGTATTGACCTCCAGGAAGTAGAATTCGCCGCTCGCCGCATCCAGGACAAACTCGACCGTGCCCGCATTTTGATAGCCGGCGGCGGCGCCCAGGCGCGCGGCACAGTCCCACAGCTGCCGGCGCTGCGCCGGCTTGAGGCCGGGCGCGGGCGTCTCCTCGATCACCTTCTGGTTGCGCCGCTGGGCCGAGCAGTCGCGCTCGCCCAGGGCCGCGACCTGGCCCTGGCCGTCGCCGAAAATCTGCACCTCGATGTGGCGGGCGCGCTCGACGAATTTTTCGAGGTAGATGCCGCCCTGTTTAAAATTGTTGCGCGCCAGGCGCTCGACCGAAGCAAACGCGGCCGGCAAATCCGGAGCCGCCCGGATCAGCTGCAGGCCGATCCCGCCGCCGCCAGCCGTGCTTTTCAGCATCAGCGGGTAGCCGATGCGCTCCGCCTCGCGCTCGGCGTGCGCCAGATCGTCCAGCAGCACGCTGCCCGGCAGGAGGGGCACCCCTTCCTTCTCCGCCAACGCCCGCGCCGCGTGCTTGAGCCCAAAGGCGCGCATCTGGGCCGCCGTCGGACCAATGAAGACGAGGCCCGCCGCCCCGCAGGCCTCGGCGAACCCGGGATTCTCGCTCAGGAATCCGTATCCCGGATGGATCGCCTGCGCGCCGGTCTGGCGCGCGGCGGCAAGGATTTTGTCGATCTCGAGATAGCTTTGGGCCGCCGGCGACGGCCCGATCGCGACGGCTTCGTCGCAGGCCGCCACATGGGCCGAATGCGCGTCGGCTTCCGAGTAGACCGCCACCGATTTCACCCCCATCCGCCGCAGCGTCCGGGCGATGCGGCAGGCGATGGCGCCCCGGTTGGCGATGAGGACCTTGGTGAACATGGCCGGCGCGCCGCCCTCAGGCCGGATCCCAAATCAGCACCTCGATGGGCGTCGGATTGTAGGCGTTGCAGGGATTGTTGAGCTGCGGGCAGTTGGAGAGCACACACACCACGTCGCGCTCCGCGCGCAGCTCGACGTAGCAACCTGGCGCCGACACGCCGTCGGCAAAGGTGAGCTGCCCGTCCGGGGTCACCGGCACATTCATGAAGAAATTGATGTTGGCTGTGATGTCGCGCTTGCCCAAGTCCGGCCGCCAGGCGTGCACGCCGCAGATGAAGCTGTCCCGGCAGGCGTGCATGTATTCCTTGTCCAGGGCGTAGCGCATGGTGTTGCTCTCCCGCGAACAGGCCCCGCCGAGGGTGTCGTGCCGCCCGCAGGTGTCGGCCACGATGGTGAGCAGCACCTCTCCGGCCGTCGACATCAGTTGCGTGCCCGTCGTCAGATAGAGGGCCGCCTGCGCGCGAATAGTATCGGTCGCGCTGTAGCGATTGGCGGGATCGTGCGCGTCATAGAAGAGCGTGTCCGCCGCCTGGTTGCCTTCGAGGTCGACCAGGCGCAGGACCTGGCCCCGTTTGATTTCATGGGTCCACGGTTCGCCGGCGGGAACCACCAGGCGGTATCCGGCCGTGCCGGGCTCGACGGGGCTGCGGGTCATGGGCGGTCAGGCGCGCAGCGCATAATAGTTCTCGGTGTTCAGAAAGGCCCGCTCGTTCTCCGGGCGGGAGCGGCGGCACACGTCGTTCGCCGCCGGCGGGGCGCTCGCCAAAACGTCGAGCCGCACATACCGCGGGCGATAGTGCGGCTCGGGGTCGAGCGGATGCTGGCAGGTGTTCAGCACCACGAGCGTGTTCATCTCCAGCCGCAGATCGACCCGGGCGCCCGCCTTGGTGTGCCCGGGGACAAAGCTCAGTTTTCCCGCCTCATCGGCGACCACCTTGGCGAAGAGGTTGACGTTGGGAATCAGGTCGCGGGGCCCCAGACCCCACTTGGCCAGCTCGATCAGAAAACAGTCTCGGCCGTTGCGATAAAAGTCGTTCCGCCCCGTCTGGTAGTTGAACGCGCCGTATTTCGCCGCCACCAGTTTGGCGTCCGTCGCCCCGCAGACGGTGTCGTGCCAGCCCGCCGTGTCCGCGGTAATCGACGCCAGCACCCGGCCCATGTCCGAATGCAGACAATAGGGGTGGCGCAAATAGAAGATGTGCTGGCCTTTCAGGGTATCGGCCAAATTGTACCGCTCCACCGTCACGTCGGCGTTGTAAAGCATCAGGCCGACGTTGGCCCCGCCTTCCAGATCGGTCAGCCGGAGCGTCTTGCCGCGCGAGATCACCCCGGACCACATGCCGGCATGGGTTAACGTCTTGCTGTAGAGGGGCGCCGCCGGGGCATTGTCGATGACCGGTTCCATGAACGGATATCGTGTTACGATTTCATATGTTCGTGTGAAATCAAGACCAAGCCGCTTCCATGCCAAACCGCTTCGAGATTACTCGGCCAATCGAGCCCACTCTCCCACGGGCCGCCGCCTTTCGCGTCGCTGGGGAAATCTCTTGCCCGCTCAGCCCGCGCCCTACAACAGCGGCGGCATCGCGTTCGCCGTGAGGCTCAAGCGCGTGTGTTTCACACCCTTGCAGCTCGCCAGCGTATCGGTGAGGCGGCGCAAATCTTTCGCCGGTCCCTGGACCAAGAGCACCTCGAGGTATTGGTGATTTTCCAGGTGCACGTGCATCGACGCCACCACCATCAGGTAATTCTTGTGCTGAATGTCGGCCAGCCGCCGCTGCAGGTTCGGCTTTTGATAGTCGTACACGAAACTGATCGTGCCGGCCATGCTCACGTCCCCCAACTCCAGGGATTGATCCAGCAGTTGCTCCCGCGCCATTTCCGCGATCGCATGGGACCGGCTCGGGAATTGCCGGCGCTCGACCATGGCGTCGAGTTCGTTCAAGAGCGCGGCCGGCAGGGAAACGCTGAAGCGGGCGACGCCGGATTTGGGAGAGGCCATGGGGCAAACCCCAGCATGGGCGGCGGAGCCCGGCGGGCCAATGGAAAAATCGGCGGCGTGGGCCCGGGTCGTGACTGCTTTTGCGGAGGGGATGCTTCGGAGGGCGACCGTGTGCTCGGACGAAAGGCGCCCGGAGAGGCATCCCCTCCGCAAAAGCAGTCACGACCCGGGCCCGGGCGATCAGAACAGCCGGGCGTAACGGTCGATCTCCCACTGGCTGACCTGCTGATGGTAAGTGTTCCACTCCTCGGTCTTATAGGTGATGAATTCGCCGCGTAGCTCGGGGCCTAGGACGCGCTCCACGAACGGATCGGCGGCAAAGGCCGCCACCGCCTCTTCCAGGTTGCGCGGCAGATAGTGAATTCCGCGGGCGGCCAGCTGCGCTTCGTCCAATTCGTAAAGATTGTCGTTCTGCGGCTCGCCCGGATGCAGATTCTCGCGCACCCCTTCGAGGCCGGCCGCCAGGATCAAGGTGGCCGCCAGATAGGGATTGCAGGCCGAATCCGCGTTCCGGCTCTCGCAGCGCCCGCCGTTCATCGGCACCCGGATCGAATTGGTCCGGTTGTTGGTGCCAAACGAATTGAAGACCGGCGCCCAGGAATAGTAGCTCATGAGTCCCCGGCGCACGAGGCGCTTGTAGCTGTTGACGGTGGGCGCGAGCGCGGCGCAGATCGCCCGGCCGTGCCGGAGCACCCCGGCGATGAAGGCATAGCCCAAGGGCGTCAGCCCGAGCCCGCGCGGATCGGCGGCCGGATCGCAGGCGAAGGCGTTGGCGCCGGAGGCCAGGCTCCGCAGCGACATGTTGAAGTGCGCGCCGTTGCCCGTCTTGTCCGCGAACGGTTTGGGCATGAAGGTGGCGAGCAGCCCCTCTTCGGCGGCGTACTGCTTGGCCATCATCCGGAAGAAGATGTACCGATCGCACATGGTCAGCGCATCGGCGTATTTGAAGTCGAATTCGAACTGGGAATTTCCGTCCTCGTGGTCGAGCGAGTACAAATCCCAGCCCAGGGCGCCGATCGTCGAGGACATCTTGTCCAGCCAGGTAAAGCGGTCGAGGAAGCGCTTCACGTCATAGCAGCTCTTGGCCAGATCGTCGTCGGGGTTGGGGACCGCGAGCCGGCCCCGATCGTCCAGTTTGACCACGTAGACTTCGCACTCGATGCCGAGGTTGAAGCCAAAGCCCAGGCTGGCCGCGTCGGCCAGCACCTTCTTCAAGGCGACGCGGGTGTTGATTGCATAGGGCTGGCCGTGAAAGGCGTTGTCGGCCGGCATCCAGGCCACCTCCGGGCGCCAGGGCAGAATCGTGATCGCATCCAGGTCGGGGACCGAGCTGATCTCGTCGTCGTTGGGCCGCTGGCCCAATCCGTCCAAGGCGTAGCCGGTGTACAGCTCCGAGCCGTGCGCAAAATGCAGAAAATGGTCGATCGGCACGAACTTGCCCTTGGGCACGCCATGGAGGTCCACATAGGCGCCCACGCAGTATTTGACGCCCTTGGCTTTGAGCTCGGATTGGAGGCGAAGGATTTCGGGATCGGATTTCATGAGGAAGGGATCGCGGCGCCATAGGACGCCGGCAGCGGCGGCCGTTCGCGCACGCCCCGGCGGACGAGGGTCGTCAAGTCGGCCACCATCCAGGCAAAGAGGCGGCGCCCGGCGGCGGCCCGGGCCCGCGAGGGGGCGCCGGTCACCCCGTTGCGGCTCGTCCGGTTGACCGGATGGGAAAAGACGAGGCCCCGCGTGCGGTCCGGGTCGTCCGCGCCGCGCAGTTTGCGGCGGCGGACGAGCGCGGGCGCGAGCGCGAGCATCAGCGAGGTTTCCGCCGCGTTCGCATGCCAGTCGGCGCCATCGGCGGTGAAGGCGCGCGCCACCCGCGGGCTGAGCGCCGCCGTATTGATCACGGCGATCATCAGGCCATCATGGCGGCTGCGCAGCAGTTCGAGCGCGCAGCGCAGCGGCGCGGCGTTGGTCACATGCGTGTTCACGACAAAAAAGCGGTTGAAACCCGCCGCGTGCAGCCAGTCGCCGATTTCGGCCACCAGCGCGATCACCGTCGCCGGACTCAGGGCCAACGTCCCGGGCCAGCGCTGCGAGTGCCCGAGCGAGCAGCCGTACGGCAGCACGGGCAGCACCGGCACGCCCGTGCGCGCGCTCACCGCGTCGCACAATGGGCCCGCAAGCGCCGAGTCCATGCCCGTGCCCAGGTGCGGCCCGTGCTGCTCGGTCGCCCCGACGGGCAGGATCGCGGCCGTGCGACCCTGCGCCGGCAGCCGGCCGATCTCCTCCCACGTCAGCCCCGCCCAGGCGATGGGGCGGGCGGGCGCGGCGGCGCGGCGGGCGCGGGGTTTGGTCGGCATGGCAGGAAAATTCTAGGCTTCGCGCCGCGATTGGAGGTCCAGAAAGGCGGCCTGCCCTCGCGCAAATCGGCCCCGCTGGCGGCGCGCCATCCAGCGGTTGATGGCGTCCAGCTTCGCCACTTGGGCGACCGTGAATGCCGGCGCCTGCAGATAGCCGTCGGGGCCGAACTCCGGCGTCGCCGTGGAACATTCGCACCCGGCCCGCGCCCGGGCAAAGAGGATGACCCGCCACCAGCGTTCATGGGCGGCCAGCTCGGCCCCGTACTCCGGGGCCTCCGGATGCGGCACCTGGGGGCCCTGGGCGTAGCCGACGCGGGCGTGGATGTGGTCCGCCCGCGCGGCGCAGAGTTCCAGGATGTCCGGCTCATCGTCGACCACCAGCCGCTCGCACACGCAGCACCAGTGCGAAAAATCGACCGTGATTCGCATGGCCGGAAGCTGGCGCAGCAGTTCCCGCGTGGCCCAGGGATTGAAGGTCGGCCGGCTCCGATGGGTTTCAAACGAGACCCGGATGCCGAGGCTGGACGCCACCTCCATGGCCCGGCCGAAAAAATCGACGCTCTGGGCCAGCGGCCAGGAGTCGCACCCGGCGAGCGTCGTGATGAAAAGCGGGGCGCCGCCGAGCGCGGCCGCCGCCTGGCGCCGAAAGTCCTCGAGGTGGCCGGCCGGCGAATCGTCCTGCGGCACATAGCCCCGGCCGGTCGCGATCTCCGCGATGAAGGGCACCCCGGCATCCCGGAGCCGGCCCAGGAAATCCCGGCGGGCGCCCACCGGCTCCGGCACCGGGCCCTCGACGCCGTCGAACTCGCCGCCCGCGCAATCCGCCAGCGCGGCCGAAAGGTCGAATCCGTTGGTCCAGAGGGAGCGAAAAAGGAGGAGCTGCATGTTCAGGAGTTCAAACTCCGCGCCACGCGGAAACCGACATTGTCCCGGCGGCTCTCGCGCGGCAGCGCGTCGCGCCAAGCGCACCGCAGCAGCCGGGGCAGGTAGTCCCAGGCTCCGCCCCGGATGACGCGCCGGCGCTCCCCGCCCAGCCAGGGCGAACCGTCGCCCGGGGCCCCGAAGTAGTTGGGATGCCACGCATCGGCCACCCACTCGCAGACGTTGCCCAGGAGATCGAGCAAACCGAATCCATTGGGCGGGTAGCGGCCGGCCGCCGTGCGGCGCCCGGGGCCGACGCGCCGGCCGTCTTCGGCATAGAGAAAATTCGCCTCCGTGGTGGTGAGTTCGTCGGTCCCGGCGAACGCCGCCCGGTGGCCGGCGCGGCAGGCATACTCCCATTCCGCCTCGGTCGGCAGGCGGATCCCCTCGCCCGTCTCCTCCCGCCGCCAGGCGCAGTAGGCCGCCGCCTCGTCCCAGCTCACATTCACGGCCGGCAGGTCGGGACCCTCGCCGCGGCTGTGCCCCGGATCGAACGCGCGGAATTCTCCCACCGTCACCGGGAAGCGGGCGAGCGCGAAGGCCCGCGCCAATACGACCGGGTGCGCCGGACGCTCGGTATCGGTCGCGAACTTGTCCTGGGGGCTTTCGCCCATGATGAACGTCCCGGCGGGCAGCGTCACCCAATCGGGCGCCCGGCGCAGCTCAGCGATCATCGACCCACCCCCCTTCCCGAACGTTGGCCGGCGGAGTCACCGCGTATTCGGTCCACCCGGCCGTCAGGCCGCCGTCGATCGCAATGTTTTGGCCGGTGATATAGGCGGACTCATCGGCGGCCAGGAATTGGCAGAGGGCCGCCACCTCGTCGGGCTCGCCCAAGCGCCCGAGCGGCGCGCGGCGCTCGATAAACGCAATCTCGGGATTGTTCGGCAGTCCCGTGACCGCCGGCGTCCGAATAGTCCCCGGGCTGACGGCATTGACGCAGATGCGCCGCGGCGCCAATTCGATCGCCGCCAGGCGCGTCAGATGGATCACGGCCGCCTTGGAGGCGGCATACGCGGCCGCCCCGGGCACCGCCAGCATGCCGACAAACGAGGCCAGATTGATCACCCGGCCGCCGTCCCCCAGCACCCGTCCGGCGTGCTTCAGCCCGAAGGCGACGCCGTTGACGTTCACCGCGAAGGTGCGTTCGAGCAATGGGCCGGTCAGATCGGCCAAGCCCACGCCGAGCGGCTGGATCCCGGCGTTGTTGACCAGAATATCGACCCGGCCGAACCGGCGCTGGGCTTCATCGAGCATCGCCGCCACGTCGCTTTCGCGGGCCACGTCGGTGGCGATGTGGGCAAATTCCCCGTCGCCGGGCCGGCGGTCGGCCACCAGGACCTGCGCGCCGGCCGCCGCGAAACGCCGGGCCACGGCCTGGCCGATGCCGGAGGATCCACCCGTGACAACGGCGGCTTTTCCGGTGAGCGCAAAGAAAACCATGGGGCCGGTTGGTCTCAGGCCCGCTGGCTCGGGGCTCCGGGACGGTCGTCCGTCGGCCACGCGCCGCGCAGCCGCGCCGCCAGGAAACGGTAAAAGAGCCAGACCGGCATCTCCAGGTGGCTCAGCCGTCCGGGCTGCCAGCCGCTCGCATAGAGCCCCCGCTGCACGGCGGTGCAAACCTCCATGTCCTCCAGATGGAATTCCACCAGCGCGCGCGCGGTTTTTTCGCGCAGGGCCGGAAAATTCTCGCGCGCGGCCACCGCCGCCGGCACCAGCACGGTCGTGAGCAGGCGCAGCCGGTTTGGCCCCAGCGGCTGGAGCCGGTACCAAATCACCCGGTCGGGCGCCGTCGCCAGGAGAAAGGTGGGGTGAATCAAAAACAGGCCCCACTCGGCCGCTTGCTCCGCGCGCAGTTCGGGCACCGGCGGCAAGTCGGCGCTAAAATCGCCGCGCGCGGCGAACGCCGCATACTCCTCCCGGACCGACTCCTTGTAAGGCAAATGCGCCCGCACATAGTGGCGGCGCTCCTCCTCCGTCCACGTGTCGCGGGCCGGCATCATCGGCTGGAGCGTCTTGTGGTGGATGCCGAGGTGATGGTAGCTCTCCATGAAATTTTCCACCAGGACTTTCCAGTTGAACGGGCAGTCCCATTCTCGGGCGATCACCAGTTGGAGGTCCGCCGGGCGGTAGGGCGCCAGGTCCGCGGCCATGGCGGTCAAGCCCTCGGCCAGGGGCGGAGCGGCCCCGTCCAGATTGACGAAGAGAAACCCCTGCCACACCTCCGCCCGAAACGGCTTCAGCGCGAATTCCTCGCGGCAGAATCCCTCGGCCTGATGCATTTCCGGACAGGCCTTGAGCCCGCCGTCCAATTCGAAGGTCCAGGCATGATACGGGCAGAGGAAAATGCGCGTATGTCCGCATCCCGGCGCGCCCGGCTTGGCCTCGGCCGGTCCGTGGCCGTCGTAGCCGAAGCCCACCGGCATGATGTCCATCGCCCGGTGGGGGCACACCCGGGAAAGGACCCGCACCGCACCATCCTTGCCGCGCACCGCGATCAGCGGCTCGCCGAGCAAGTCGAGATTGAGGAAGTCTCCCGGTGCCAGCAGCTGCGAGACATGGGCCACGCATTGCCAGCCGCCGCGCAGCAGGTGCGCGACCTCCCATTCAAAGAACTCCTCGCTCGTGTAGGCCTGCGCCGGCAGCGTGCGCGCCCGGTTCAGCGGCAAGTCCGCCGCGGCCGCGATGCCGCGCTTCAATTCCTCCAGCGGCAGCGGCTTCTGGGCCGAGCGCGTGCTCGCCCGATCGGCGTAGGCCAGGGGGGAAAATGAGGGCGCCTCGTTCATCACCGCGGCGGGGCCACCCGGTCAAAATCGATTTCCCGGCGGGCCTCCGGATGGGCCCGGACGTGGGCCGCCAGATCGCGCCCGCGGGCGAACCAGGTCCCGCCCTTGGCCTGCATGGCGCCGACCAAATCCTCCAGCAGGCGCACCCGCGAGGGCCGGCCGCTCAGCCAGGGATGCAACGTGAGCACAAAGCAGCACCCATAGTCATGCATGGCCTCGAACTCGCGCCACCATAGGTCGTAGACCTTGCCGCAGTTCTCCGGCGAAAATCCCCAGGCCGGCTCGGCGTTGAACGCAAACTGCTCCCAGTCCTCGAGCAGCCATTGGCCCGGAATCTCCACCAGGCCGTTGGGGTGCTGGTAAGGCACGTCGTCGCCCATCTCGCTGGCGCCATAGATCAGGCCGTTGCGCGCCAGCAGATCGGCGGTCCACGGATTGGTCTCAAACCACGGCGCGCGAAAGCCGACCGGGCGGACCCCGGTGCGCTGTTCCAGCAGCGCGATCGTGCGGCGCAGGATCGCCTCCTCCTCCTCTTCCGCCAGCTCCGCCAGCTTCTCGTGCAGGTAGCCGTGCAGCCCGATCTCGTGGCCGCCGGCGATGATCGCCTCCACCATCCGCGGGTGGTGGTCGGCGATGTAGCCCGGCACGAAGAAAGTGGCCGGCACGCCGAGGTGCCCGAGCAGGCCCAAGAGGCGCGGCACCCCGATCCGCGGTCCGTATTCGCACTGCGACATCAGCGTGCGGCGCCGCATCAGGCGCGGGTCCTCGCTCAGCGCGGTGGTTTCGCCATCGACGTCAAAACAGAGCATCGCGGCGCAGCGCCGCCGCTCGGGCCAGACAAAGCGCGGCAGGGGCAGAAAGCGGGCGGGAACGGGGGACGGCATGCAGATCCGGGTCATTCGACTTCATCGCCCGCCTCCGTGAGTTTGATCACCGGCAGCTTCTCGTCCTCCCCTTCTCCCGGCGCGTGGATCAGTTCGTCCAGCCGGTGCTTCAAGGCCAAAAATTCCGGCGAGATCAGCTGCTCGATCGAGCGCGGGCGCGGCACCGGGTTCTCGATCACCTCCAGGACCCGGCCGGGATTGGCGCCCATGACGATGATCCGGTCGGCCAGAAAACAGGCCTCTTCGAGATCGTGGGTGATGAAGAGAATGGTCACCTCCACCTTCTTCCAAATCTGCATCAGGTAGTTCTGCATCTTGCACCGGGTCAGCGCATCGAGCGCGCCGAACGGCTCGTCCATGAGGAGGATCCGCGGCTCGTTGGCCAGCGCCCGGGCGATCGCCACGCGTTGCTTCATGCCGCCGGAGAGTTCGTGCGGATAGGCCTTTTCGAACTTGCCGAGACCGACGATGTCCAGCCACTGGCGCGCGTCGCGGTCCGCAATCGAGGCGCTCTTGCCGCGCATCTCCAAGCCGAACATCACGTTCTGCCGCACGGTCCGCCAGGGAAACAGGGTGTAGCCCTGGAAAACCATGCCGCGGTCGGGGCCGGGGCCGGAAACCGGGTGCCCGTCGATCAGGATCTCTCCGGCCGAGGAATCCTCCAAGCCGGCGACAATCCGGATCAGGGTCGACTTGCCGCACCCCGACGGGCCGATGATGCAGATGAATTCGCGGCGGTGAACGTCGAGCGACAGGCGCTCGAACGCCACGTGGGAGCCGTCCTTGGTTTCAAAGGTCTTCTGGAGATTCCGGAGGCTGAGCACGACCGGGCGCTGGCGGATGCGATCGAAGCGCGCGGCGACCTCGGGGCTTTTCTCCCGGTAGTCGGGCAGGTGGAGCGGGGCGACGGACATGGCAGGTCAGGCCTCGGCCTGGAAGGGATTGTCCGCCGGGACCGGCACCGCCGGGGCGGGCGCGATCGTAGCGAAACGGTCCGGGCTGTTCGGGGCATAGCCCGGCGCGGGTTTGGGCCGGCGCCGCGCCGAAACTCGGCGCCGCTTCCAGGGAAAGAGCACGGTCGCCAGCCACGCCAGAATCATGTCGGTCGTCAGCCCGATCACCCCGATCATGCCGATCGCGGCATAAACATTGTCGAACTGCCGGTAGCGCGCCTGCAGGGTGATGAAGAAGGTGATGCCCGACATGGTTCCGACCACTTCGGCCACGATCAGGTAGGTCCACGCCCACCCGAGCAGGATGCGCATGTCGGTGTAGATTTCGGCCACGGTCGCCGGAATCACCACGCGAACGAGTAGCCGCCAACCCCGCGCCCCGAGGGTCTCGGCCGCTTCAATCAGCGCCGGCTCGATCTTGCGCACGGTGTTGGCGATCACGAGCACCTGTTGGAAAAACGTGCCGATCACGATGATCGCGATTTTGGGCGCGTCATCGATCCCTAGGATCGCGACGCACAGGGCGCCGAAGGCCGGAGCGGGCAGGTAGCGGAAAAATTCGATGAACGGCTCCTGCAGCTTCGCGAAAAAACGGTAGGTGCCGCACAAGATCCCCAGCGGCAGCCCGATGACCGAGGAGATGACGAAGCCCCAGAAGATGGTGGCAATGCTATGGCCCAGGCTCTCGGCCAGCCACGGCTCGCTGGGCAGGCGCGGCGGCGTGGTGAAGGCGGTGACAAAGGCCGCCGCCACCTTGTGCGGCGGCGGCAGATACAGCGGATTAACCCGGTAGCCCTGCGGCGCCTTGAGGCCCGCCTTGGCCGCGTTGGCGGCCTCCTGGGCAAAGACGCTGCGGTCCATGTCCATGCCGACCGTAAAATAGTCCACGCTCCCCGGATCGGTGATCCGCACCCGGGGATGCCAGATCCAGGGGACGTAGCTGATGACGGACCAGAGCGCCACCGGCAGCGCGAACGAGAGGACGATCAGCGTGAGCCGCCGCCGATGCGGCAGCTCGTGCCTCAGGCCAAGACGGTCGCGTAAGCCCATGGGAGAAGTCCGTCTGCAGGAACCGGGCCAGCGCCCAGCTTAAGGCAAGCCCAACACGATACTGTCGGAGATATAGTCGTCGGGTTTCTGGGTATTCTTGTAGGCGCCGATCTCGAGCAGGTACTTGTCGTTCACGATCATCGAGTCGTGGAGATTCATCGCCGCGCCGCCATCGCCCTTATAGTCGGCCTTGGCTTCGGCCAGGGTTTCGAAATGGGTGCCGGGCACATACTTCGCGTACACCGCCGGGTCCTGGCCGACCTTGGCCGCCATGATCTTGATCGCGTCCGCCCGCGTCGCCGGATCCATCAGGTAGGCGACGCACTTGTAATAGATCGCCGCCACCTTGGCCCAGTCGTCGTGGTGGGCGGCGAGGCTGGCGGGGCTGACCGCGACCACGTCATAGATCAGCCCTTTGGCCTCGGAGCTGGTGAAGATGTGCTTCGATCCGGGGGTCTGCTGAATCGCCTGATAGGAAATCGGATACCAGGCGCCGATCGCCGCCACCGACCCGGAGGCCAGCACCTGCGGCGTGTTGTTGGTCGGCGTGCCGACCAGCGTGACATCGGCCGAGGTCATCCCGTTCTGGCGCAATCCTTCCAGCAGCAGCATGTGCTCGACTAGGGTGAGCTCGATGCCGACTTTCTGCCCCTTCAAGTCCTTGATCGAATCGATCCCCGGCTTGCCCACGATCATGTCGGAGCCGTCGCTGTAGTCGATCAGCGTGATGAACTTGCTCGGCGTGCCGGCCGCGCCCGTGCACATGGCATCGGAGGCGACGATGCAATCGGCGTCGATCTTGCCGGCCGCGAAGGCGTCAATCGACGGGCTGTAGTCGAACCATTTGAGTTCGATGTCCACCCCGGCGTCCTTGAACCAGCCTTTCTGCACGGCAATTTCGAAGACCGTGTAGCCGGGCCAGTCGCTGTAGCCGAGCGTGAGAGGGGCGGCCGAGGCAGCCGGCCGCAATGCGGCCAACGGAAGAAGAAAACAGAGGAACCAGCGCCGGTGCTTCATGTGCATAAGTGTTACGAATGTTAATGAGAGTATTACCCTCGAAACGAAGCACCTTGCATGCCACCGGGTGGCCTTTTCCTTGCCATTTGCGGAATCGGCCCGGGGTCGGCGCCGGCGCGCCCCGCGGGCGCCGCTCAGCTCCCGGCCGGCGCCCGCCGCGCCTCGAGCTGCTCCCAGCGCGCGAACGCGGTGGCGTGCTCCCGCTCCAGGTCCTCCAGGCGGGTCGTCGCCACGGCGAAGGCCGCCGGCTCCCGCTTGTAAAACGCCGGGTCGGCGAGCTGCGCGGTCACCGCCGCCTGCTCCCGCTCGAGCGTTTCGATCCGGGCCGGGAGCCCGTCCAGTTCCCGCTGCTCCTTGCCGCCGAGCGGCCGGCGCTTGGCGGCGGCCGGCGCCGGCGCCGCAGCGGCGGCGGCCGGCTTCGCCGCGGGCTTGGGCAGATCGCGCTGGCGGATCCAGTCGGCATAGCCGCCCACGTAGTCGCCGATGCGGCCGTCGCCCTCAAACACGAAGGTGCTGGTCACCACGTTGTCCAGAAACTCCCGGTCGTGGCTCACGAGCAGGAGGGTCCCCTCATATTCCACCAGCAGGTCCTCGAGCAGGTCGAGCGTCTCGGCGTCGAGGTCATTGGTCGGCTCGTCCATCACCAGCACGTTGGCCGGCTTGGTGAAGAGCCGGGCGAGCAGCAGGCGGTTGCGTTCGCCGCCGGACAACACCCGCGCCGGCGTGCGCGCCCGGTCGGGCTCGAAGAGAAAATCCTGCAGGTAGCTGATCACATGGCGGCTGCGCCCGTCGATCGTCACCGTCGTATTGCCGTTGGCGATATTGTCGGCCACCGTCTTGTCGTCGTCGATCAGCGCGCGGAACTGGTCGAAGTACACGACCTCCAGGTTGGTCCCATGCTTGATCGTCCCGCCGGTCGGAG
>Ga0182024_10000774_pt1 | contig 83815 bp, 79 predicted proteins | sample P32metaG_FD_120480 | JGI IMG/M metagenome (GOLD analysis project Ga0182024, IMG submission 120480) | Permafrost microbial communities from Stordalen Mire, Sweden - P3-2 metaG (Illumina Assembly) | ecosystem: Environmental > Terrestrial > Soil > Wetlands > Permafrost | place: Sweden: Stordalen... | reverse complement strand
TGGATCTTGGCGTCCTCCCAGGCGACGAATTCTCCGTTCATCCAGATGAGGTCGGTGGGCTCCACGTTCATTGCACTCCTATTTGACGTTTTCGAGCACTGTCCTGGTCGCCTGAGACGTCCCCGCCGCACCACCCAGATCGGGTGTGCGCAGGCCCCCGGCGAGTGCCCGTTCAACCGCCGATTCTACAGCCGCGGCCTCGCTTTCCAAGCCCAGCCCGTGCCTGAGCATCATCGCCGCCGAAAGGAACATCGCGAGCGGGTTGGCGACGCCCTGCCCGGCGATGTCCGGCGCCGAGCCGTGCACCGGCTCGAACAGCCCGGGCCCCTCGGCCCCCAAGGAAGCGCTCGGCAGCATGCCGATCGAGCCGGTGAGCATCGCGGCCTCGTCGGAGAGGATGTCTCCGAACATGTTCTCGGTGACGATCACGTCGAAGTGGGTCGGCGCGGAGACGAGCTGCATCGCGGCGTTGTCCACGAGCACGTGCTCTAGCGCGACCTGCGGAAACTCGCGGGCATGCAGCTCGGTCACGACCTGGCGCCACAGCCGCGAGGTCTCGAGCACGTTGGCCTTGTCCACGCTGCTCACCTTCGGCTCGGACGAGCGCCGCAGCGCCGCCTCGAAGGCGCTGCGGGCAATGCGCTCGATCTCCTCGCTGCTGTAGGCGCAGATGTCGGAGGCGGTCGTGGCGGTGCGGGTCTTCTCGCCGAAGTAGATGCCGCCCGTCAGCTCGCGCACCACCAGCAGGTCGGTCCCCTCGATCCGCTCGCGACGCAGCGGCGAGGCGTCATACAGCGCCGGCAGTGGCTTGACCGGACGCAGGTTCGCGTACAGCCCGAGGCCCTTGCGCAGACCCAGCAGACCCTGCTCGGGCCGCGGCTTGTCCGCGTCCGTCGTATCCCACTTCGGGCCTCCCACGGCGGCCAGCAGCACCGCATCGGCGTGCTTGCAGGCGTCGAGCACGTCGTCGGTGAGCGCCTCTCCGTAGGCGTCGATCGAGGCGCCGCCGAACAGGTGCTCCTGGAACTCGAAGTCGCCGAGCGCTTCCAGCAGCTCGAGCGTCGGCTCCATGATCTCCGGGCCGATGCCGTCGCCGGGGAGGGTGACTATCAGGTGGCTCACGGCGCGCGACGCTACCAGGTGGCGCTCAAAGCGCGGTCGTCACTGGTATCGATGGCGTCCGATCCACGCGTGCGCCTCGTAGGCGGCGATCGCGTCGTCCTGCTGCAGCGTCAACGCGATGTCGTCGAGCCCGCCGAGCAGGCGGTGGCGGATCTCGTGGTCGATCTCGAACGGCACCTGACGGCCGGCGAAGCGGACCTCCTGCTCGCGCAGGTCGACCTGGCCATGGCCGGCGCGCGCGAGCGTTTTGCAGTCCTCGTCGGACAGCACCACCGGCAGCAGCCCGATCTTGGTGCAGTTGGAGTAGAAGATGTCCGCGAAGGACGGCGCGACGATCGCCTGGAAACCGTAGTCCTGGAGCCCCCAGGGGGCATGCTCGCGCGAGGAGCCACAGCCGAAGTTCTCGCCGGCGACGAGGATCGGGTTGGGCGGCAGGTCCCAGTCGGGCTCCTTGGCCCAGTCGTAGAACAGGAACTCGCCAAAGCCGCTGCGCTCCACTCGCTTGAGGAACTGCTTGGGCATGATCTGGTCGGTGTCAACGTCGGCGCGGTCGAGGTGGCTGACCGGCCCGCTGATCGTCTCGATGGGCTCCACTACACGTCTCCTTTCACTGGCCTCATACCGCCGTAGATAGCGGCCTCGGCCCACTTGAAGTGCGTTTCGACCTGCTCGAAGCCGGCGTCGCGCAGCCAGTGCAGTTGGTCATCGAGCGTGTCGGGGCTATCGTCGTCGTCCTCGAGGTCGACTTCATGCTCGTGGCGCGTGCCGCCGCTCTCGCGCTCCGCGCGAACGGCGCTCGCGAGCATCTCCTCGTCGAACAGCCCCTGCAGCGGGCCATCGATCGCGACGTAGTCCATGTTCACGAACATCGCACCGGGCTCGAGCAGCTCGAAGATCTCGGCGAACAGCGTGCGCTTGCGCTCGGGCGGCAGGTGGTGGATAGCGAGGCCCGAGACGACCGCGTCGTAGCGCCCGCCCGGCAGCCCCTCGCGCCAGGCGGGGTCGTTGAGGTCCCCGGTGATCGCCTGCCAGCGACCGTCGTAGCCGGCCAGGTTGACGGCGGCGCGCGCGAGCATTGGCTCGGAGAAGTCCACCAGCACCGCCTCCGACCCGTCCTGGCTGCTCAGCATCAGCTCGCTCATCGCGCCGGCGCCGCAGCCGAGGTCGAGGAAGCGCTTGACCGGGCGGCCATGCCTTGCGAAGAGGCGCACGACCACGTCCTCCTGCACGTCGAGCAGCGGGATCAGGATCCGCCGGCGATCGGCGAAGCTCGCCACCAGCTCCTCCTGCTGCCAGTGGGCGCCGGGCGTCGCCGCCGCGCTCACGACCACTCCCGGATGTCCACGAAGCGCCCCTCGATGGCGGCCGCGGCGGCCATCTGAGGGGAGACCAGGTGCGTGCGCCCGCCGCGACCCTGGCGACCCTCGAAGTTGCGGTTGGAGGTCGAGGCACAGCGCTCGCCGGGCGCGAGGATGTCGGGGTTCATGCCAAGGCACATCGAGCAGCCCGCCACGCGCCAGTCAAAGCCGGCCTCGCGGAAGACGCGATCCAGGCCCTCGGCCTCGGCCTGCGCCTTGACCTGCTGGGAGCCGGGCACGACCATCGCTGAGACGCTCGGCGCGACCTTCTTGCCGGCGACGACCTCCGCGGCGGCACGCAGGTCGCCGATGCGCGAGTTGGTGCACGAGCCGATGAACACGCGGTCGATCGCGATCTGATCGATCGGCGTGCCCGCCTCCAGCGCCATGTAATGAAGCGCGCGCTTGGTGGCCTCGCGATCGGCGGGGCTGTCGAACTCCTCGGGCGCGGGCACCCTCTCGGTGACGGCGCGGACCATCCCGGGGTTGGTGCCCCAGGTGACCTGGGGCGAGATCGCCGAAGCGTCGATCACGACCTCGGTGTCGAACTCGGCGCCCTCCTCGGTGGCCAGCTGACGCCAGCGCTCGATCGCGGCGTCGAGCTCAGCGCCCTTGGGCGCACCCGGGCGCTCCTGCTCGAGGAACCAGGCGAAGGTGGTCTCATCCGGGGCGATCATGCCGGCGCGACCGCCGCCCTCGATCGTCATGTTGCAGACGGTCATGCGGCCCTCCATCGACAGCGCCTCGATCGTCGGCCCCGCGTACTCGACGGCGTGGCCGGTGAGCCCGCCGACGCCGAGCTTGCCCAGCGTCCCCAGGATCAGGTCCTTGGCGGTGACGCCGAAGCCGAGACGGCCCTCGTAGCGGATGCGCATCGAGCGCGGTTTGCTCTGCACCATGCACTGCGTGGCGAGCACGTGCTCGACCTCGCTGGTGCCGATGCCGAACGCGAGCGCGCCAAAGGCGCCGTGGGTGGAGGTGTGCGAGTCCCCGCAGACAATCGTCATGCCCGGCTGCGTGACGCCCAGCTCCGGCCCGATCACGTGCACGATCCCCTGCCTGTGGGAGCCGAGCGAGTAGACCGGCACGCCGAACTCCTCGCAGTTGCGCTCGAGCGTTTCCACCTGCACGCGCGAGAGCTCGTCCTTGATCCGCGCGGCCACGGGCGTGCCATCGGTGGGCGTGTTGTGATCGGCGGTCGCGAGCGTGCGGTCGGGGCGCCTGACCTTGCGCCCGGCCAGGCGCAGCCCGTCGAAGGCCTGCGGGCTGGTGACCTCGTGCACGAGGTGCAGGTCGATGTAGATGAGGCCGTCGGCCACCTCGTGGGACTCCCAGATCTTCTCGAACAGCGTCTTGGGCATTGCTATCGGTCCTCGTTTTCGTGGCTGATGGAAACATCTTTTATGGAGACCCCTACCGGGGTCCCGCGGGATGGCGTGGTGGCGCTCATCTAGCTTCGCCTCAGTCCCGCGGAGACGACCGCCAGGAACTCGGCGTCCGCGTCGCGCTCCTTGGGGTTCTCGAAGTGGTGGGGCAGATCAGCGTCGAAGGTCACGCAGTCGCCCTTGTCCAGGACGTAGCGCTGTCCGTCGCATACGAGCACCACCGAGCCTCTCTCCACGACCGCTGTCTCGCGGCTGCCAGGCTCGTGCATCGGCGGGTCATCGGCGGCGCCGGTGGCGCCGCCGGGCGCGAGCGTATGGCGGGACAGCTCCGCGCGCTGTCCGGGCTGTGAGGATGTGAGCGTCTCGAAGCTGTGGCCGCGCCGCTTGTTGCCACCGCGAGTGCGATCTCCCGCACGCACGATCGTGACGGCACCGCTCTCGTCCAGGCGCAAGAGCTGCGAGAGCCGCAGCTCCAGGCCTTTGGCGATGCGCGCGGCAACGGTCAAGGTCGGGCTCGTCTCTCCCCGCTCGACCTGCGAGAGCATCGGCGCGCTGACGCCGCTGCGCTCTGACAGGTCGCGTAGCGACAGTCCGGCGGACTCCCGCAGCGCCTTCACGCGCGCGCCTATGACAGTCGGCGAGAGCGCCGACGCGCTGTCGATCGAAGTGTCCATTGCCGTCGCGTCAGTGGCCATACAAATGTACGTTATCACAGACGCCTTTTGACCGACCGAGAGTTCCGTCCCAAGCGATCGTCACCCTGGCCGCATGACTTCGACCACTCGCCGATCAAGACCGCGCAGGCGTCCGCCGCGGGCTGCAGCGCTACCCTTTTCGGCATGAGCACGCATGCTGTCGCGACGACCGCAGAGGATCTGCTCAAGCTGCCCACGGGCGAGGGCAAGGTATACGAGCTCATCGAAGGACAGCTGCGGGTGATGTGCGCAGCCGGCTTCGAGCATGGTCGCGTCGCGATGACGGCTGGGCGTCTGTTGGGCAACCACGCGCATGCGACGGGCAGCGGCGTGACGCTCGGCGCGGAGACAGGTTTCATCCTGGCACGCGACCCTGACACGGTGCGCGCGCCGGACGCCGCGTTCGTCGCACACTCGCGCGCCGAAGCGGTCGGCACGACGTTCGGCTTCTGGCCAGGCGGCGCGCCGGACCTTGCGGTCGAGGTGGTATCACCTGAAGACAGTCGGCGATACGTGCGTGAGAAGGCTCTGAACTGGCTGGAAACCGGCGCAATCGCCGTGGTCGTGCTCGACCCCCGCACATGCTCCGCGACGGTGTACCGAGCGGGCGGGGACACACGCACCTCCACCGAGGGTGAGCTCGACCTGAGCGACGCCGTGCCCGGCTGGCGGGTCGCGGTCGCCGACTTCTTCGCCTGACACACGCTGTTGAGCGCAACGCCCGACCCCGCTGGACCCCGGTAGGGGTCCCTTGAAGAGATCCCGGCGCGCGGCGGCGGCGAGCCTCAGCCGCTGAGCAGCAGCGGCCCATCCGGGGTGCCGTTTCCGGTAGGCCCGTCGTAGCCGGCTTTGGCGTGGCACAGGTACTTCTGCGCGCGTGAGCATTTGCCGTCGCTGCCGGACTTCACGTCGAACAGTGACGCGGGGTCCTCATAGAAGGCCTCGGCCCCTGGCAGCGAGCGCGCATAGGCACTTGCGTGCGCCTCGATGCCGGCGACCAGCGGCGAGCTGACGCTCGTGCCGCAGACGTCGAGCCAGCCGCCTTCGCGGCTGTTGTAGACGGACACGGGAGTCGCGCACGCGCCGACCGCCGCGACGTCGTTGTCGGTGCGCCCGCTGCAGCCCGTGTCGGTCTGCCATGCGGGCTTTGACTCGAGCGTGCAGCCGCTGCCACTGCCGACGCCGAATTTCGGTTCGCCCCATACCTTCTCCGACCAGCCGCGTGCGCCCGAGGCATGGCTGAGACTCGTGCCGCCAACGGCGATGACGTCAGGTTGATCCGCCGGGTAGCTCGGCGAGGCGGCTCCCTCGAGGTAGTTGTCATAGCCGTAGTCGCCGGAGGACACGAACACCATCACGCCCGGGTGGTCATAGCCGGAGGCCGCTTCGGCGCATTCGGCTTCGCATGTTTCTTCAGGCAGCCCGTAGCTGTTGGAGATCTCGCTGGCGCCGAGTGAGGCGGCAGTGTCGACGGCCTTGGAGAGCGCATCCCAGCTTTCGCCTTCCGCGTCGACCAGCAGGATCTTGCATTCCTGACACGCGGTCGAGGCCATGTCGAGATCGAGCGCCTCCTCGGTTTCCCATTCGCTGACGCCGCCGTAGTGCGGTGTCAGCCCTTTGCCGTTGACGGCTGTGAAGCAGCCGCTCTTGGCGGTGCACGGCGGCAGCCCGTAACGAGAGCGGTACTCCGCGAGGTCTTTTTCGGCCTGCTTGTATGCGAAGCCCTCGATCACCGCGATCGTGTCCCCCGCCCCGCCGGTGGTCGGGATCGCATACGCGGAGCGCAGGTCCTGCGGGTCATAGCCGCCTTCTTCGCCGCCGCCTTCGAGTTTGTGCGCCGGGTCAGCCTGCGCGGACGGAGCGGCGTCGGCGCTCGGGCGCGGGTCGACGATCGCGTCGCAAAGGGCTTCCGGGCAGGCCCAGTGAGGGCGGGTGCTCGACGGCGTATCCGAGATCGCGGTGTCGGGCCGACGCGGCGCCGCGCCGGCGACGCTGGCGAGGAGCGCAAGGCCGAGCGCGAGCACGCCGACGAGCGCGGCCACCGCGAACGCGGCGGTCCTCCTGCGCCGGCGGGCTGCGACGGCTACTGGCATGCGAGCACACTACCCGCCGAGCCCCGACACCCAAACGAGTCAGCCACCTGCCGGCTCCGGCAGGCCGACCGCATCATCCGCGCGCGAGCGCGCCACCGCAACAGACAGCGCCCGCACATACGCGCGCGCGGACGCGTCGATGATGTCGGTCGAGACGCCCTGACCCGCGCCGGTGGAGCCGGCCACCTCGAGCACGACAGACACCTCGCCGAGCGCATCCTGGCCCTCGGTGACGGCCCCGATCGTGAAGTCGCTGAGGACCGGTGCGATGGCGGTGGCGACGTTGATCGCCTGGAAGACCGCGTCGATCGGCCCGTCGCCTGTGAACGAGCCGGTCGCCGAGGAGCCATCGGGCAGCGTCACCGACACGCGCGCATGCGGCGGGCGCAGCGACGAGGCGTCCACCTCGAAGGACTCGAGCGCATAGCCTGCGATCTCCTCGCGCAGCTCGTCTGTGACCAGCGCCTCCAGATCCATCGCCGTCACCTGCTTCTTGCGGTCGGCGATCTCCTTGAAGCGCTTGAACGCCATGTTCAGCGCCTGGCCGTCCAGCTCGAAGCCCATCTCCTCCAGCGCTTTGCTGAGCGCGTGGCGACCGGAGTGCTTGCCCAGCACGATCGAGTTGCTGCGCAGCCCGACGGTGGTGGCGTCCATGATCTCGTAGGTGGTGCGCTCCTTCAGCACGCCGTCCTGATGGATGCCGGCCTCGTGCGCGAACGCGTTGCGACCGACGATCGCCTTGTTCGGCTGCACCTGATAGCCGGTCAGCCGCGACACAAGCCTGCTCGTGCGGGCGATCTCGGTCGTGACCGCGCCCGTCCACAGGCGCAGGCTCGACTCGCGCGTGTGCAGCAGCATCACGATCTCCTCCAGCGATGCGTTGCCGGCACGCTCGCCGATGCCGTTGATCGCGCACTCAACCTGTCGGCACCCAGCTTCCAGGCCCGCCAGCGAGTTGGCGACCGCCAACCCCAGATCGTCGTGGCAGTGAACCGAGACGACCACGTCGCGCAGGCCCGGCACCAGCCGGTAGAGCTGCTCGAACATCCCCTTGTACTCGCTGGGCATCGTGTAGCCCACGGTGTCCGGCACGTTGATCGTGGTGGCGCCCTCGTCGAGCGCGATCTGGATCACCTCGGCCATGTAATCGACGTCCGAGCGCGAACCGTCCTCGGGGGAGAACTCGACGTCCTCGGTGTATTCGCGCGCCTGCGCGACGGCCGCACGAACCTGGCCCTTGACGTCCTCACGCGTGGTCTGCAGCTTGCGCTCGATGTGGATGTCGCTGGTGGCGATGAACGTGTGAATGCGGGGACGCTCGGAGTCCCTGACCGCGTTCCACGCAGCCTCGATGTCCTGAGCGCTCGTGCGCGCCAGACCGCAGATCACAGGTCCTTCGACCTCGCGTGCGATCGCCTGCACCGACTCGAAGTCGCCGGGCGAGGTGATCGGGAAGCCCGCCTCGATGATGTCGACGCCGAGGCGCGCCAGCTGGTGGGCGATCTCCAGCTTTTCCTGCTTGTTCAACGAGATCCCCGGCGACTGCTCCCCGTCGCGCAAGGTTGTGTCGAAGATCTTGACGCGATTGGCGTCGCTGCGTACGTCGTCTCTGCTCATGTCGTCGGTACTCCTTCTCTAGCTCGCTTGTGGTTCCTCTCTGCTGGTTATGCGGCTACGCGGCCGCCACGCACTATTCCCCCCGAGGGGGGAGGAGAAGAAGCTGCAGAAGCGAGTAGTGAAACGACATCTGAGGTCGAGGGTAGCACCCTGAGCCCCGGCCCTGCAACAGCTCACAATCAGGGTGTCAGGACGACCTTGCCGACGTTACGCCGCTCGGTGATCATCGTCTGCGCCGCGCCGGCGTCCTCGAAGTTGAAGCTCTCTGCCACGACCGGTGCGACGGTGCCGTCCGCCAGCAGCTCGCGCAGCGGCGCGATCCACGGCTCCAGCGTGCCGCGGTCCTTCCACAGGCTGAGCATGTTCAGCCCGACAACGGCCTTCGATTCGGACATCTGCTTGACGAGGTTGAAGCGCGGCATGCGCAGAACCGTGCGCAGCGCACTGACGGGGTTGCGTCGCTCCCCGGAGACGATCGCCGAGGCGCCAAACGCGATCAGGCGCCCGCCGGGGCGCAGCAGCTCGTAGCTGGTACGAAAGCTCTTGCCGCCGATCGCATCCATGATCAGGTCGAACTTCGGCAGACCTCGCTCCCAGCCAGGCTGGGTGTAGTCGAGCGCGTGGTCCACGCCCAGCTCGACACAGCGGGCATGCTTGCCCGGCGAGGCCGTCCCGTAGACCTCGGCCCCCGCACGCTTGGCGATCTGCGTGGCCGCGATGCCAACGCCGCCGCCGACGGAGTGAATCAGCACGCGCTGGCCCGGATGCAGGCTGCCGTACTCGACCAGCCCGCTCCACGCCGTCGCGTAGTTGATCGGCACCGCGGCGCCCTCCTCGAAGGACAGGCGCTCGGGCAGCAGCGCGATGTCGCCTGCAGGCACCACCACCTGCGAGGCATAGCCGCCGAACATCGTGCCCGCGACCACCCGCTGACCCAGCTCGAGATCGTGGCCCCCGCCCGCGGTGCCGGCCCCCTCGCCGAGCTCGACGATCGTGCCGGCGACCTCATAGCCCACCACGCATGGCGTCTTCGGCGCATCCGGGTAGAAGCCCAGTCGCGCCATCACGTCTGCGAAGTTGATCCCCGCCGCCGCCACCTCGATGCGCACCTCGCCGGGACCGACTGTCGGGTCGGGACGCTCCTGAACCTGCAGCACGCCCGGCCCACCATGCTTCGTGATCACAACCGCTCGCATCGTCGCGAGCCTACTCGATCAGCCTAGATCGACCGACCAGCCGTTCACGAAACCGTCGGAGGCCACGATCTCCTGGACGACCTCGTTCGGCACCGCAGCGTCGGTTGTGACGACCATCGCCGCCAGGCGCCTGTCCTCGGCCGCCTCGCGCCCATCGGGCACATGACCGACGGCGGCTGAGGAGATGTTGATGCCGTGAGCGCCGAAGATCGTGCCAACGCGCCCGATCATCCCCGGCAGGTCCTCGTAGCGGAAGACGGTCACGAATGGCTCCAGCTCAATCGTCAGGCGCCGGCCCTGGACCTCGACGAGGTGCGGCACGCGGTTGGGCCCGATGCCGGTCCCGGCGACTGCGACCCGGTCGGAGCCCGCAACGACGGTGACGCGAATCAGCTCGTTGAAGTCCTGTGCCTCGGACACGGACTTCTCCTCGAAGACGATGCCGCGCTGTTGGGCCATGGTCGGCGCGTTGACGAGGTTGACCTGCTCCTCGCTGCGGCCTTCCAGCGCGCCGACGATCACGGCCAGCCCGAGCAGGCGCGTGTCGAAGTCGGCGATCCTGCCCATGAAGGCCGCCTCGATGCGCTCCACCGAGCTGCCCTCGGCCAGCTCCATCGCCAGGCGTCCGAGCTGCGTGGCCAGCGGCAGGAACGGTCCGAGCACCGCCATGTCCTCGGCTCCGATCGCCGGGATGTTGACCGCGGTGGAGACAACGCCGCCGGTCAGCGCGGCGACGACCTGCTCGGCGCTCTGGTAGCCGGCGCGGTCGGTCGCCTCAGCGGTCGAGGCTCCCAGGTGCGGGGTCACGACCACGTTCGGGTAGCCGAACAGCGGGTGCTCGGTCATCGGCTCCTTGGCGAACACGTCGAGCGCGGCGCCGGCGACCTTGCCCGAGTCCAGCGCGTCCTTGAGCGCGCCGTCGTCAATCAGCCCGCCGCGCGCGACGTTGAGGATGCGCACGCCATCGCGCATCTTCGCGATCGCCTCGGCGTCGATGAAGCCTTCGGTCTCAGGGGTCTTGGGCAGGTGGATCGTGATGAAGTCCGCCTGCGCATACAGGTCATCGACGCTGTCGGCCTTGTCCACGCCGAGCTCGCGGTAGCGCTCGGCGCTGACGAACGGATCGAACGCGAGCACGCGCATGCCAAAGCCGCGGGCGCGCTGGGCGACCAGCTGGCCGATCCGGCCGAAGCCGAGGACACCGAGCGTCTTCTCGTAAAGCTCCACGCCTGAGTACTTCGAGCGATCCCATTTGCCCGCGATCAGCGATGCGTAGGCCTGCGGCACGTTGCGCGCCAGCGCCAGCAGCAGCGCCATCGTGTGCTCGGCAGCGGTCACGACGTTCGACTCGGGCGCGTTGGCGACGACGATCCCGCGCTTGGTGGCAGCCGCCACGTCGACGTTGTCGACGCCCACGCCGGCGCGTCCGATCGCCTTCAGGTTGGTGGCGCGCTCGATCAGCTCGGCGGTCAGCTTCGTCGCCGAGCGGATCACGATGCCGTCGTACTCGCCGATACGCTCGGCGAGCTGATCATCGCTCCAGTCGATGCCGAGATCCACGTCGAAGTGCTCGCGCAGCAGCGCCACTCCGGAGTCGCCGATCTTCTCCTTGACGAGGACCTTCGGGCGCCCGTTCATGAGCCGCTCCGCTCGACGATCCAGTCGATGCACGACGTCAGCGCCTGCACGTCGGCGGTGTCGATCGCGGGGAACATCCCAATCCGCAGCTGGTTGCGACCGAGCTTGCGGTAGGGCTCGACGTCGACGATGCCGTTGGCGCGCAGCGTCGCCGCCACGGCGGCCGCATCGACGGCGTCATCGAAGTCGATCGTGCCTACGACCAGCGAGCGCTTGGCGGGATCGGCGACGAACGGGGTCGTGTACGAGTTCTTCTCGGCCCAGCCGTAGAGGTGCTCCGAGGATGCGCGGGTGCGCGCGACGCACCAGTCCAGGCCACCGCCGTCGAGCATCCAGCGGATCTGATCGGCAAGCAGGAACAGCGTCGCGACAGCCGGCGTGTTGTAGGTCTGGTCTTTGACGGAGTTCTCGAGCGCGGTGTGCAACGAGAGGAACTCCGGGATCCAGCGCTCGGAGGCGTGCAGCGCGGCGATCCGCTCCTGCGCGGCCGGGCTCAGCAGCGCGATCCACAGGCCGCCGTCGGCGCCGAAGCTCTTCTGCGGCGCGAAGTAGTAGGCATCGGCCTCGGACACGTCCACGGGCAGCCCGCCGGCGCCGGAGGTCGCGTCGATCGCCACCAGCGCGTCGCCCGCGTCGGGCGGCCGTATGACCGGCACCATCACCCCGGTCGAGGTCTCGTTGTGCGCCCATGCCAGCAGGTCAGCGCCGGCGTCCTTCGCGGCGGGGCCGAGCTCGAGCGGGTCCGGGGCATCGCCAGGGTCGGCGGCGAGCTTCACCGGATCCCCCAGGAACGGTGCACCACTGCTGACGGCGGCGAACTTCTGTGAGAACTCGCCGAAGGTCAGGTGCGCGGAGCGCTGGCTGATGAGCCCGAAGGCGGCGGCGTCCCAGAACGCGGTCGCGCCGCCGTTGCCGAGCACGACCTCGTAGCCGTCGGGAGTCGCGAACAGCTCGCGCAGGCCCGCGCGGACCTCGCCGACGAGCGCCTTCACCGGCTTCTGCCGGTGTGAGGTTCCCATCACCGCGCCGCCCTCGCTGGCCAAGCGCGCGAGCGCCTCCGGGCGCACCTTCGACGGCCCGCAGCCGAAGCGCCCGTCGCGCGGTCTCAGCTCGTCCGGGATCACCAGCGGCGTCTGCTCTGTCAGGGGACTCGTCGTCATGTGGGCTCCTCGCTTGTCGGACCTCGAGGTGATGAACGGTGCTCTGCGGGTGCCCAGGCGCGCGGCGGTGCTGAGTCGTCACTCCCCGGTGGTGAACTCCACCCGAGCGCCAGTCGCGACGACGAACGCGAGTGTAGCGAACAGCGCACGCTCAGCGTCCGTGAGGCTCGCTCCAGTCATAGCCGGGGCCGACCGGGATGATCCGCTTCGGGTTCAGCTCGTCGTGGGTCGTGTAGTAGTGGCGCTTGATCTGCGCCATCGCGACCGTGGCCGCGACGCCCGGCCACTGGTAGAGCTCGCGCGCGTAGCCCCACATGCTCGGGTAGTCAACGAGACGCCGGCGGTTGCAGCGGAAATGCAGGTTGTAAACCTCGTCGAAGCGCACAAGCGTCGGGAACAGCCGCCAGTCGGCCTCGGTCACCTGCCCCCCGAGCAGGTAGCGCCGCTCAGTCAGCAGACCCTCGAGCCAGTCGAAGCTGTCGAACAGCTGCGCGAAGGCGTGCTCGTAGGCATGCTGGCGGCGGGCGAAGCCGGCGCGGTAGACACCGTTGTTGACGGTCTCATAGACGCGTTCGTTGACCGCGTCGATCTCCGCGCGCAGCGGCGGCGGGTACAGCTCGAGCTCGGCGCCGTTGCCGAGGCCACCGAGCGAGTCGCCGCGGGACATCATCCGCATGATGTCGCTGGACTCGTTGTTGACGATCCCTCCCGTCTGTGTGTCCCACAGCACCGGGACGGTGATCCGGCCCGCGAACCCCGGGTCGCTGAGAGCGTAGGCCTCGCTCATGAACGCCCAGCCGTGCAGCGGATCGGTGTACTCGCCCCCCGGCCCATCCTCGAAACGCTCGCCGCTGAACGCCCAGCCGCGCTCGTCGCGAAACGGCGCTACGTAGGAGATCCCGATCGCCTGCTGCAGACCCGCCAGCTCACGCAGGATCGCGACGCGGTGACACCAGGGGCACGCCAGCGACAGATACAGGTGATAGCGCCCGCTTTCGACCGGCAGGCCGTCGCGTTCGCGCCCACCCCCGACCCAGTCGCGAAAGCGGCTCTCCTGACGCTCGAACTCGCCGCTCTCGAGCTCTGAGCCCATCACCGAGTCAGCCACGCCACAGGGCCTTGCGCTCCACGCTCGTCGCCGACCAGCCCTTGGGCAGGCGGCTCGGCGCAACCCCGGCCGCGGCCTGCGCGGATGCCAGCAGGCAGAACTCCGGCGCGGGCCCGAGACCGAGGCAGCGGCGCCAGAGGCCGTCGACGGCCGGGTCCATGCCGTCGCCGAGCAGCGCCGAGAGCGAGGGATCCTCATGCCCGGCCGCACTCGACACCCACACCGCTACATGTTTCTGATCGAGGCCCGTGTGGCCCTCGAGGAAGCGATAGACGGCGCTCGTGGCGACGCCCGCCAGCGAGGCGACCTTCTCGTGCGCGCTCACGTGGCCACGTGAGACGGCGGCCTCCTCGAGCACGCCGAGCGCCGACCAGTCATCGAGCAGGTACCAGTCCTCATAGCCCGCGCGTGCGCGCCCCGCGGAGTCCTCCGCGGGCGCAAGCCAGGGCAGCTCACTCGCGCGGAAGCTCGCCGAGCCGCGAAAGCCGCTGGGCGCGCGGTGAGCGAGCGAGCGATGGAACTGCTCGAGCGCGCGCTCGTAGGCATCTGCGTCTGTATCAGGCGCAGGGCGATGCCAGGAGAGGTAGGCGAGCACCGCTTGCCGGGCCTAGAAGGCTGGCTTGATCCAGTCCATGTGCGAGCGCAGCTCCGCGCCTACGTGCTCGATCTCGGTGTCCGCCTGCTCGGCGCGCATGCGCTTGAAGTTCTCCTGGCCGGCGCGGTTCTCGGCGATCCACTCGCGCGCGAAGTCCCCGTCCTGGATCTCCTTGAGGATCTGTCGCATGCTCGCGCGGGTCTCATCGGTGATCACACGCTTGCCGCGCGTGTAGTCGCCGTACTCGGCTGTGTTGGAGATCGAGAAGCGCATCCCGGCGAGACCCTTCTCGTGCATCAGATCGACGATCAGCTTGAGCTCGTGAAGACACTCGAAGTAGGCCATCTCGGGGTCATAGCCGGCCTCGACGAGCGTCTCGAAGCCGGCCTGCACGAGCTCGGAGGCGCCGCCGCAGAGCACGGCCTGCTCGCCGAACAGGTCGGTCTCGGTCTCGTCCTTGAAGCTCGTCTCGATCACGCCGCCGCGGGTGCAGCCGATGCCCTTCGCGTAGGCGAGCGCCAGCGCGCGTGCGTTGCCGGTCGCGTCCTGCTCGACGGCGATCAGCCCGGGGACGCCGCTGCCTTCGGTGAACTGACGGCGCACCAGATGCCCGGGGCCCTTGGGCGCGACCATCCCCACGTCCACGCCGGGCGGCGGCGCGATCTCGTTGTAGTGGATCGAGAAGCCGTGGCCGAACAGCAGCATGTTGCCCTCGGCGATGCCGTCGCGGATCTCCGCCTCCCACACCTGGCGGTGAAGCTCGTCCGGCAGCAGGATCATCACGATGTCTCCACGGCTGGCGGCCTCGACCACTCCCAGCACCTCGAGACCCTGCTCACGTGCCTTGGCGACGGAGTCGGAGTCTTCGCGCAGGCCGACCACGACCTCGACGCCGGAGTCCTTGAGGTTCAGAGCGTGGGCGTGGCCCTGTGAGCCGTAACCGATGATGGCGACGGTCTTGCCGTCGAGAAGCGTGAGGTCTGCATCGTCGTCGTAGATCATTCGCCGCAGGCTATCCAACTTCTGCGGATTCACCGGCGACGAGCTCGCCGCGCGCAGCCGCTCAGGCGCTCGCGGACGCCACGAGCGTGCGCGCCGGTATCTCGAGCGCGCCGTCGGCGGCGGTGTACGGCCCGAAGCGCTCGGCCAGCGACGCTTCGATCTCGGCGATCTCCGCCGCCGGGCGCGAGAGCACGGCGTCGTGGAAGCCGCGCGAGAGGTCGAGCGTCGCCTCCCACAGCTCGGCGAAGCTCGCGTGACGGCGCACGAGCTCGAGCGCTTCGATCCGAGCCTCGACAAAGCCGGCCTGCTCGAGCAGCTCCTGCAACAGCCCTGGCTCGGCGAGCGCGAACGGGCCTGGATCGGGCGCGGCATCGGACTCCCGGTCAGGTCGCTCCGCGAGCCCGCGTGCGATCAGCTCCTGCGCCGGCAGCAGCGCCCACGGGTTGCTTCCCAGCGTGTCCCACGCCGCCAGCGCCACACGCCCGCCCGGGCGCAGCACGCGGCGTGTCTCCGCCAGCGCCGCGGCTGGATCGGCCATCAGCATGAAACCCCAGCGGCACAGCACGACGTCGATGCTTGCCACCGGCAGATCGATCCATTCGGCGTTCAGCACCTGGAACTCGATGTTGCTGAGCCCGAGCGCGACCGCGCGCTCGCGCGCGCCGTCGAGCATCGCCTCGGCCTGGTCGGAGATGACCACGCCGCCGTGGGGCGCCACCAGTTCGGCGGCGAGCATCCCCGTCTCGCCGAGGCCGGCCGCAAGTTCGAGCACGCGCTCACCCGGCTGCGGCGAGGCCGCCTCGAGCATCCAGTACGAGACGGGGATCGCGAACTCGCGTACCAGGGCCTGCTGGCGCACCCAGCCGGGTGCCGCCTCTTCCCAGGCCTCGAGGCTTGCGCGACGGTACTCTTCGGGCTCGAAGCTCACTGCAGCTCTCGGCGCAGCAGCTTGCCCGAGCGCGTGCGCGGCAGCGGCTCGGTTGTGGGCACGAAGCGCTTGGGCACCTTGTAGGGCGCGAGCGCGACGGCGCAGTGCGCGCGCAGCTCCTCGGCGTCGAGCTTGACGCCTTCGCGCGTGACGACGATCGCGGTCACCGCCTCTCCCCACTGGGGGTCCGCGCGGCCGAGCACGGCCGCTTCGAGCACGCGCGGGTGCGCCTCGATCACGGCCTCGACCTCAGCCGGTGCGACGTTCTCACCGCCGCTGACGATCGTGTCGGCCTTGCGTCCGCTGACACGCAGGCGGCCGCGCTCGTCGAGCTCGCCGAGATCGCCCGTGTGCAGCCAGCCGTCGGCGGCGAGCGCCCCCGGGGCCACCGTCGGGCCGGCCAGCAGGATCTCGCCGTCCTCGGCGATCCGCAACTGCGTGCAGAACAGGGGCGTGCCCGCGCTCGCCGGTGCGTCTGCGATCTCCCCCTCCGGGGACGATGCAGCGACCGGCGTCGTGGTCGCCTGCGAGCAGCTCTCGCTCAGGCCATAGGTCAGGCTGACCGGTACGCCCGCCGCGTGCGCGCGGCGCACGAGCGCCTCACCCACAGGCCCACCGCCGGTCAGCGCGCAGCGCAGCGCCGGCAGGCGCGCCGGGTGGGTGGGCATCGAATCCAGCAGCCGCGCGAGCGTCGTTGCGACAAGGCTCACCAGCGTCACCTCGCCGGCCTGCAGCGCGCCGAGGACGCGCTCGGTCTCAAAGCGCTCGTGCACGACGGCGGTCGTCGCGTAGATCGCTGAGCGCAGCAGGATCGAAAGGCCGCCGACGTGCGCGAGCGGCATCGTGCACAGCCAGCGCTCCTCGGGGTCCAGGCCGAGCGCGACGGCGGAGCCGAGCGCGCTCCAGAGGAAGTTGCCGTAGGTGAGCTCCACCGGTCGCGGCGCCGCGGTCGTGCCCGATGTGTGGATCACGACGGCGATCGCATCGAGCTCGTGCGTGCTCGGCAGCGCCACGCCGAGCGACGGGTGATCCTCCGCCAGCGGCCGATCGACGAGCGCCACCGCACCCTCGGCGATCTGCGCGCGCTCCGTCGGCGACAGGCGCAGGTCGACGGGCACGGCGACCGCGCCGAGCAGCAAGCACGCGTGCAGCGCCTGGGCGAAGCCGAGCCCGGCGGGCAAGGCGATCGCGACCCGGTCGGCGCGAGCGACACCGCGCGCGGCCAGCTCCGCCGCCCCGGAGCGCGCCGCGGCGTGCAGCTGCGCGTAGGACCAGTCCCCGGCGGCTGTTCGCAGTGCCGGATGCTCGGGCCGCGCCGAAGCGGCGCGAACCAGCCATGACTCGACCTCCATGGCTCACAGGCTAGCCTTCGCGCGATGAGCACCAGCTGGATCCCCTCCCCCGCGCCCACGCCCGAGCAGTTCACGGACATCCGCTACGAGAAGTCCGCGGCTCCGGACGCGGGTATCGCGAAGATCACGATCGCCCGTCCGGAGGTCCGCAACGCGTTTCGCCCGCGCACCGTGATCGAGATCTCCCAGGCCCTGGAGGATGCGCGCGAGGACACCGAGATCGGCGTGATCGTGCTCACCGGCGAGGGCACCGACGCGTTCTGCTCCGGCGGCGATCAGCGCGTGCGCGGCGACTCCGGCTATCTCAACGACGACACCGCCGGACGGGCCGGTGTGGGCCGCTTCCACGTCACCGACCTGCACGTCCAGATCCGCCGCCTGCCGAAGCCGGTGGTGGCGATGGTCGCGGGCTATGCGATCGGGGGCGGGCATGTGCTGCATCTCGTCTGCGACCTGACGATCGCCGCCGAGAACGCGCGCTTCGGCCAGGTCGGCCCGAAGGTCGGCTCGTTCGACGGCGGCTTCGGCGCGGGTCTGCTCGCGAACCTGGTGGGCCCGAAGAAGGCCAAGGAGATCTGGTTCTTGTGCCGGCAGTACTCGGCCGAGGAAGCGCGCGAGATGGGCATGGTCAACACGGTCGTGCCGCTCGAGCGCCTGGAGGATGAGACGGTCCAGTGGTGCCGGGAGATGCTCGCGCTCTCGCCCTTCGCGCTGCGGCTGCTGAAGGCGAGCTTCAACGCGGCCGAGGACGGGCTGACGGGAATCCAGCAGCTGGCGCACGACGCGAACCTGCTGTTCTACGGCAGCGAAGAGGCACAGGAGGGACGCGACGCGTACCGCGAGAAGCGCAAGCCTGACTTCTCGCGCTTCCCCAAGCGGGCCTGAGTGTGAGCGCGGTACGCATCTGGGTGATGGCGGCGCGCGTGCGCACGTTGCCGGCTGCGGTGGCGCCGGTGCTCGTCGGCACCTCGCTGGCGCTCGGCGCCGGGCACTTCCATCCACTGGCGTTCGTGGCCGCGCTGCTTGGAGCGGTCTTCATCCAGGTCGGCACGAACTTGTCGAACGACTACTCCGACGCGCGCCGCGGAGCGGACACCGAGGATCGCCTCGGCCCGGTCAGAGTCACCGCCGGTGGCCTTGTGCCCCCGAGCCAGGTGCTGCTCGCGACCTATGTCACCTTCGGACTGGCGGTCGCGTGCGGCGCCTACCTCGTGGCTGTCGCGGGACCTGAGCTGATCGCGGTCGGCGCCGCGTCGATCCTCGCCGGCGTGCTCTACACGGGCGGCCCGCGGCCGTATGGCTATGAGGGCCTCGGCGAGGTGTTCGTGTTCCTGTTCTTCGGGATCGTGGCGGTCGCCGGCTCCTACTTCGTGCAGGTGCAGCATCTGCCCTGGCAGGCGTTCGTGTGCGCGGTGCCCGTCGGCCTGCTCGCGAGCGCGATCCTGGTCGTCAACAACGTGCGCGACCTCGAGACCGATCGGCGCGCAGGCAAGCGCACGCTGGCGGTGCGACTCGGGCGCGCGCGCACGCGCCTGCTGTACTCGACGATGCTGACCGGCGCGTTCGTGACGGCACCGCTGCCATGGGCGTTCGGGTCGATGAGCGCCTGGCTGCTACTGCCCTGGGCGGTGATCCCGCTGGCCGTGCGCCTGGCGAGGGTCGTGCGCACGCGCACCGACGGCCCGGCGCTCAATGGTGCGCTCGCCGGCACGGGGGCGCTGCAGCTCGGCTTCTGCCTGCTGTTCTCCGCCGGGATCCTCGCGAGCGGCGGCATCGGCTGATGAAGCTCGAGCTCGAGCGGCGCACGCTCACGCTCGCGAGCCCGATGCAGACCTCCTACGGCGCTGTGCGCGAGCGGGAGCTGCTGCTGGTGACGCTGAGCAGCGAGGACGGACTGGCCGGCTATGGCGAAGCGGCGCCGCTGGAGGCGTATGACGGCGTGAGTACGGATCACGTCGAGCGGGTACTCGAGGACTACCGCCCGGTGCTGGCGCGATCCGCGGATATGAACGGCGCGCAGGTGATCGAAGCCTGCAGGGGAGTCGAGGACCTGCCGGCCGCGCTCGCAGCGATCGACCTCGCGCTGTGGGATCGCGCCGGCCGCCGGGTGGGGCGGCCCGTCGCAAAGCTGCTCTGTGACGACCCCACCACGCACGTGCCGGTGAACGCGACGCTGTCGGCACTCGACCGGCGCGGTGCGGCCGAGCAGGCGGCCGCGGCGGTGCGTGCGGGCTACACCTGCGTGAAGCTGAAGGTCGGGGTCGGCGATGACGCCGGACGTGTGGCGGCGACGCGGGCGGCGGCCGGACCGGCGGTGGCGCTGCGCCTGGACGCCAACGGGGCATGGGACGTGGAGCAGGCGGTGGCCACGATCGAGGCGCTCTCGCCCGCCGGGCTGGAGCTCGTCGAGGAGCCGACGCATGGGCTGCAGGCGATGCGCGAGATCCGCAAGCGCGTGGCGGTGCGGGTCTCGATCGACGAGACCGCCGCCGAGCTCGGCGCGCTCACCGCGGGCGTCGCCGATGCGGTCTGCCTGAAGCTCTCCAGATGCGGTGGCATCGCCGGGCTGGTCGCGGCTGCGGCACTGGTGCGCGCGAGCGGAGCCGAGGTCTACGTGTCCTCCTCGCTCGACGGCCCGCTGGGAGTGGCCGCGGCGGTGCATGCGGCAGCCGCGCTGGCCTCGCGCGGGCCGATGCCGCACTGCGGGCTGGCAACGCTCGAGCTGTTCGAGGATCTCGAGAACCCGCTGCCGGTGCGGGACGGCTCGATCGCGGTGCCCACCGGCGACGGGCTCGGCGTCAGCCCGTTCTAGCGAGCACGCTGGCCAGCGCCACCGGGTTCTCCAGCGGCAGGCCATGTCCGCCCGCGATGATCGCGAGCCGGGCGCCGGGGAGCAGCTCGACCATCCGCTGCCCTTGCTCGCGGTACTTGAGGTCACGCTCGCCGGCGAGCACCGTGACGGGCATGCGAAGCTCGCCCAGCCGCGGCCAGAGCGACTGCATCTCACCCGTGCCGAGGCCGCGCAGGACTGCGGCGAGCGCGTCGGGGCGATTGCGGCGCTGATCCTCGCGCGCGAGCGCGCCGACGTCCGCTGGCTCGGTGGCGAACAGCGGTTGTGTGCGCCAGCGCTCGATGAACTGCTCGAACGGGATTCGCTCCAGCTCATCGGCAAGCGCGCGGTCCGCCGCGCGTCGCTTCGTCCGCTCCCCCTCGTCGGCGATGCCGGCGCTGGTGGACACGAGCACCAGCCGCGCGACGCGCTCGGGCGCCGCCAGCGCCACATGCAGCGCCACGCGCCCGCCGAGTGAGTAGCCGCACAGCGCGAAGCGCTCGGGGCTGCGCGCGAGCACGTGCGCGACGCAGCCGGCGAACGTGATCGGGCGCTCGCCATCGGCCGCTTCGCCGTGGCCCGGGAGGTCGAGCGCCAGCGGGCGATAGCGTTCCTGCCCGAGCGGCTCCTGCTCGAGCGCCGCGATCACGCCGTCCCAGGCGCGATGCGTGCCGCTGAAACCGTGCAGCATCACGACGCTCTCCAGCATCAGAGGATCCTATGACCCCCACCACCGCCATGTACGTGCTGCTGCGAGCGTTCGTCGACGAGCTGGCGCGCTGCGGCATGCGCGCCGCATGCACCTCGCCCGGCTCACGCAGCGCGCCGCTGGTGCTGTCGCTCGCGCGCGAGCAGCGCATCAGCTGCTACTCGCATATCGACGAGCGCTGCGCCGGCTTCTTCGCGCTCGGGCTGGCTAAGGCCTCGGGGCTGCCGGTCGCGGTGGCATGCACGTCGGGCACCGCCGCGGCTGAGCTGCTGGCGGCGGCAGTCGAGGCGCGCGAGGCACGCGTGCCGCTGCTGCTGCTCACCGCCGACCGTCCCGCGGAACTGCGCGAGAACGGCGCCGGGCAGGCGATCGACCAGCTGAAGCTGTTCGGCGGCGCGGCCAAGTGGTTCTTCGAGGTGGGCGTGCACGAGGCCGGCACCGAGCAGCTGCGCTGGATGCGCACGCTCGCCTGCCGCGCATACTGGACGGCGCTGGAGGGCAGTCCGGGCGTGGTGCACCTGAACTTCCCGCTGCGCGAGCCGCTCGTCAGCGAGGAGCCGCTGCCGGAGGACCAGACAGCTCGCCCCGACGGAGCGCCGTATGTGCGCTGGGCGCCAGCACGTCGCGATCCCAGCGCGGCAGAGGAGGCGACGCTGCGAGAGCTAGTGGCCAGCGCGCGCCGCGGCGTGCTCGTCGCCGGACGCCACGAGCGCGACACGGATCTGGGCGAAGCGGCGGCAGCATTTGCGACGGCCGCCGGCTGGCCGCTGCTGGCCGATCCGCTGTCCGGCGCACGGCGCGGCGAAGCGGCGGTCGCGCACTACGACGCGCTGCTGCGCGACCAGGCGTTCGCGTCCTCGCTGCAGCCCGACCTCGTCCTGCGCGTGGGCGATCTGCCGGTCTCAAAGCCGCTGCGCAGCTGGCTGGCGGGCCTGGACGGTGTGCGCCAGGCGGCGCTCGACGCGGAGGGCGCGTGGCAGGACCCCGCGTCAGTCCTGAGCGACTTCCTCCCATTGGAGCCGGCAACGGTGCTCTCGCAGCTGGGCAGCTGGCTGGCGAGCGCGGATGGGCGCGAGGCGGCGCGCCCGGATGAGGACTGGCTTGCGAGCTGGCGCAGCGCCGATGAGCGCGCCGCCGAGGCGATCATCGGCGTGCTCGGGGGTGACGGATTGTCCGAGCCGGCGGTCGCGGCCGAGCTGGGCGTGCTGCTGCCCGCGCAGGCGACGTTGTTCGTTGCCTCCTCGATGCCGGTGCGCGACATCGAGACGTTCTGGCCGGTGCGCGAGGATCCGCCACGGGTGCTGTGCAACCGCGGCGCCAATGGCATCGACGGCACCGTCTCCTCGGCGTTCGGCGCAGCCGCCGACAGCGACGGCCCAGTGGTGCTGTTGATCGGCGACGTGGCGCTCGCGTATGACATCGGCGGGCTGCTGGCCGCCACGCGGCTCGCTCTCAAGCTGACAATCGTGCTGCTCGACAACGGTGGAGGCGGCATCTTCGACTTCCTACCGGTCGCTGGCGCGAGCATCGCGCGCGATCCCGATGACCTGTACACGCGCCACATCGCCACGCCCACGGGCCTCGACTTCGCGAAGGCGGCCGCTCTGTACGGGCTCGAGCATCAGCCCGTCGCCACGACCGCCGGGCTGCGCGCCGCGCTGGAGCATGCGCTTTCGCCCGAGGCCGCTTCTACGCTCGTGCAGGTGCGAACGGCTCGCGCTGAGAACGTGGAGCTGCATCGCCGCGTGTGGAGCGCCGTCGCAGCCACACAAAACCTCTGAAGCTCACCCCGCGAGCAGCGGCAGCAGCGCCTGCAGCTTGATCTCGGTCTCGGCGAGCTCGCTGGCGGGGTCGGAGTCGCGCACGATGCCGTTGCCGGCGTAGCAGCGAGCGACGTCCTCGTGCAGCAGCGCGCAGCGCAGCGCGACGCAGAATTCTCCGTCGCCGGTGGCGTCGGTCCAGCCCACGGGCCCGGAGTACCAGCCACGATCGAGGCCCTCGAGCGCCGGGATCAGGGGCGCGGCGCTGGCCAGCGGCTCGCCGCCGACGGCGGGCGTGGGATGCATCAGCCCGGCCAGCTCGAGCGCGTCGATCGGCGCGGCGAGCTGCGCGCGGATCGGCGTGGCGAGGTGCTGGATGTTGGCGATCCGCGCCAGCTCCGGCTCAGGCGCGCTCGTAACCCAGATCGCGTGCGGGCGCAGCGTGCGCTCGATCCGCCGCGCGACGATCGCGTGCTCCTCGCGGTAGCTGCGATCGCGCAGCATCTGCTCGCCGAGGTGCGCGTCGACGGCGGGATCGGCGCTGCGACGGGTCGAGCCGGCGAGCGCGAGCGTGCTGACGCGGTGGCCCTCGCGACGCACGAGCAGCTCGGGGCTCGCGGCGATCAGCGTCGAGGAGCCGCGTCCGACGCAGAAGACGAAGCACGATGGGAACTCCTCGCGCAGCACGCCGAACACCGCGGCCGGGTCATATGCGCGCGGTGCGTGCACCTGCACTTCGCGGGCGAGCACGATCTTCTCCAGCCGGCCGGCCGCGATCAGCTCGGTGGCGCGCGCGACTGCCTGCTCGTAGTGCTCCGGCGGCATCGCGCTCACCACCTGGAAGCGCCCTGTCGGCGCTGGGTCGAGCAGCGGCAGCGGATCGCTATGCAGCTCGCCGACGCGTCGCTCGAGCCGAGCCAGCAGCTCCTCGGGTACGTCGTCGGGGCGCGCGAGCGCGGCGAGCGTCATCCGCACCGTGGGCTCGCCACGTCGCTCGACGCGTGTGAGCGCGACCTCCGGCACCGTCAGCGACGCGGGCTCGAATCCGCGCCAGTGCGGCGCACCGCCGCCGTCCGGCGCGAACGCGAAGCCACCGATGGCGATCGGACCCCCACCCACCCCGCCGCCGGCGGGCTCGTCCGCGGAGCCGGCGACCGCGGCGGCCGAGAGCGCGCGCCAGCTGTCGGCGACGCTGGCGAAGCGCGTGCTGCCGGAGGCCTCCAGCTGCGTGGCCTCACCGAGCGCCGCGACTGCCGTGCGCCCGCGATCGGGCTGCTCGAACACGAACCAGCGCTCGCCGGGCCGGCGCGAGGCGCATACGACGGCAGAGGGATCCACATCGCCTGCCAGCGGCAGCGTGATCGTGGCGAGCACCTCGCTTCCGGCGCGTCGCGCGCGTCTGACCGCGAGCGCGAGCCGCGCGGCCAGCCGCTCGCGATCTGAATCGGTGAGCGCAAACGGCCGGCGTGAGGCGGTCTCGAGCAAGCGCTAGGTCTCGGTGCGCCCCCGCGAGATCGCGATCTCGCCCGTGCGCATCATCTCGATCAGGCCGAACGGGCGAACCATCATCTCGAACGCCTCAATCTTCTCGGTGGTGCCGGTCACCTCGATGATGACCGCGCGCTTGGTCACGTCGACGACCTTGCCACGGAAGATCTCCGCGATCTGCATCAGCTCGCCGCGCTGGGTGCCGTCAGCGGAGACCTTGAACAACGCGAGCTCGCGAGCGACCGTGTCGGCCGGCTCGAGGTCGCGGATCTTGAGCACGTTGATCAGCTTGTGCAACTGCTTGGTGACCTGATCGATCGGGTGCAGCGCGCCATCGACGGTGAGCGTCACCCGCGAGATCTGAACATCCTCTGTGGGCCCGACGGTGAGCGTCGAGATATTGAAGCCGCGCCTGGCGAACAGGCCTGCGATCCGGGTGAGCACACCGGACTTGTTTTCGACGAGGATCGAGAGCACGTGCTTGCGGCCCGTGCGCATGTTGGTGGACGCTTCCAGCTCCTCGAGGCTGAGCGGCTCCTTGGTTCCTGGTTCACCCATCATGGCTCCCATCACCCCACCATCTCACGCGCGGCCATGCCGGCGGGGATCATCGGGTAGGTGTTCTCCTCGCGCGTGACGCGCACGTCGACGAGCACCGGGCCCTCGATCGCGATCGCACGCTTGATGTCCTCCACCAGCGTGTTCTTGTCGGTGAAGCGCATGCCGGTCACGCCGTAGGCCTCGGCGAGCTTGACGAAGTCGGGGAACTCGCCCATGTCTACGTGGCTGTATTTGCCGTCCCAGAACAGCTCCTGCCACTGCCGAACCATGCCGAGATAGCCGTTGTTCATGATGAATACCTTGATCGGGATGTTGTTCTGCGCGCAGGTGGCAAGCTCCTGCGCGTTCATCTGCACGGAGCCGTCACCGGCCACGCAGCAGACGAGCCGCTCGGGTGAGCCGACGGCCGCGCCCATTGCGGCCGGCAGCCCGAAGCCCATCGTGCCAAGGCCACCGGAGTTGATCCAGCGGCGCGGCTCAGGGAAGTCATACAGCTGCGCCGCCCACATCTGATGCTGGCCGACGTCGCTGGTGATGATCGCCTCGCCGCCCGTCGCCTCCCACAGCGCCCTGATCATGAGCTGCGGCTTGATCTCGGCGTCGCTGGTTTCCTCGTAGCCCAGCGGGTACTTGGCTTTCCAGCCGTCGATCCGGCTCCACCAGGCATCCAGGCGCGCGGGGTCGGCGCCGATCGCGCGGTACTCGATCACGAGCTTGGCGAGCACGTTCTTGGCGTCGCCGACGATCGGGATGTGCGCGGGCACGTTCTTGGAGATCTCCGCGGGGTCGACGTCGATGTGGATGAACTTCGCCCGCGGCGCGAACTCGGAGAGCTTGCCGGTGATGCGATCGTCGAAGCGGGCGCCGACCGCACAGATCAGATCGGCCTCGTCCATCGCGTAGTTCGCCGAACGCGTGCCATGCATCCCCAGCATCCCCAGCCACTGGGAATCGGGTTCCCACCCACCCTCCCCCTGTACCACCGCCGGAAACGCACCCAGCCCCATCAGCGTGCAGGTGACGGGGAAGCGGTCGCTGCGGGCGAACTCCCGCAGCTCCTGGGAGGCGTTGGCGTTGACGACGCCACCACCGGCGTAGATCACCGGGCGCTGCGCGGCTGCCAGTGCCTTGGCGGCCTGGCGGATCTGCTTCTGGTTGCCGTCGATCTTCGGCTGGTAGCCGGGCAGGCGCACGTCGGTGACCGGCTCGTAGTCGATCTCCGCGCGCGACAGGTCCTGAGGGATGTCGACCAGCACGGGCCCGGGACGCCCGCTGCGGGCGATGTAGAACGCCTCGTGGATCGCGCGCGGGAGCTCCTGCGGGTGCTGGATCATGAACGAGTGCTTGACCACCGGCATCGTGATGCCGATCGTGTCGGCCTCCTGGAAGCCGTCGGTGCCGAGCAGCTCGGTGCGCACCTGGCCGGTGATGAACACCACCGGCACGGAGTCCATCATCGCGTCGCAGATCGGCGTGATCAGGTTGGTCGCGCCGGGGCCGCTGGTGGCGAACGCGACGCCGACCTTGCCGGTGGCCTTCGCGTAGCCCTCCGCTGCATGCCCGCCGCCCGCCTCGTGCCGGACGAGGATGTGGCGAATGCCGCCATTGACGAAGGCGTCGTAGGTGGGGAGGTTGGCGCCGCCGGGCAAGCCGAAGACGACGTCCACGCCCTCCGCCTTCAAGCATTCCATCAACGCATCAACTGCGCGCATCTCGTCGCCTCCTTCCGTTAAATAGGGAAAAAGTCAGTGTACCAGCGGGGTTTGGGCCTGCTAAGACGACCCTATTCCCACGCCGATGGCGAGGACTATGGCCCCGCCGACGGTGACGACCAGCAGCGAGGAGCGCAGCGAGACTTCGAGGAAGCGGTTGCGCACCCAGGCGATCGCGAACAGCTCGAAGGCGACGACGCAGCCTGCGACGAGCAGCGCTTTGTTGACGTTGGAGATCAGGAACGGAAGCGTGTGGAAGATGCCGCCGAGCGTGGTCATGCCGCCGGTGATCGCGCCGCGCACGAGCGATGAGCCGCGACCGGTCTGCTCGCCGGTGTCCGACAGCGCCTCCGACCAGCCCATGCTGACGCCGGCGCCGAGCGCGGTCGAGAAGCCGACGAGCAGCGCGGTGTGCGAATCCGACGCGATCGCTGCGGCGAAGATCGGCGCGAGCGATGAGACGGTGCCGTCGATCATGCCGACCAGCGCGGGCTGCACGACGCGCAGCACGAAGTCGCGCTCGTCGCTGAAGCCGGCGCGGTGGATCCAGCGGGCCAGCGGCGTGTCGCCCGGCTGGGGCGCTGCCTTGACGTTGGTGCTCATCGCAGACAGCGTATGCGACAGCCCGGATTAGGCTGGCCGAATTTGGCTTAGGGTTCCCGAATCTCAGACGGTCGGCTCGGCGGGTGCTTTGACCCACGACTCGGGCGCGATTGCGACGTCGGGGAAATCGAACTCGGTGCCGCAGCGCGTGCACAGGGCGTCGTAGATCTTGGTCACGCGACCGCACTGCGGGCACTGACGGCGCAGCTCGTCGCGCTCGACGCGATAGGCGATCGCGGCCATCAGGCCGATGAAGGGAACGGCACCGGAGATCAGGAACCACAGGAAGAACGAGCTGCCCTTGAGCTTCGCGATGATCCCTCCGGACAAACCGAACCCGACGGCGATGAGGACGTATGCCATCGGCGCGCTGCGCCTCTAGAGCAGGATCCGCAGGGCCCAGATGACGGCCACGACGGCGACGACCAGCAGGAGCGTGCTGAACAGGAACGACAGCACGTGAACGACCACGGCGAGAAGCAGCCATGCGGCCACGAGGAACACCAGCGCCGCTACTACCGTCCGCGTGAAAGACCTTCCGGTGCCTGTTGACTCGTTCATGTTGATCCACTCAATGGTAGCGCGGCCGGACAGGAACTCCTACCCCTGCCCGGCCGCGCCGCCAAGGCGCCGGCCGAGGGAAGCCGGCGCTGGTCGCTGCGGAGGGATCACTACATGCGACCCAGCCGACCGAGCTCGCGGGCAATCCTTGCCATCGCGAAATCGACGTTGCTGCCACCCGCGCGCCGACGTCCACCATGCCCCACGCTGGTGAGCTGGTAGCGACGAATACGCGGACCGTTGTGCGGAGCACCTACAGGCTCCTCGGGCAACAGAATGAACCGCCGAGGAGAGGGTGTAACGCTGGAGTTTGTTGCTGAACGGTTCATGCTCAGCATATTGGCGCGCGGCGGCGCCGCTGCCTTTGGCCCGAAGTCCAAAATGTGGCGAACGACGGTCTTCTAAGTGCCGAGCTGCTCGTGCACCAGCCGCGCGACCTCGGTGCCGTCGGCGCGGCCTTTGGTCTCGCGCATCACGTGCCCGACGATCGGGCCGATCGCCTTGGCGTTGCCTTCGCGTACGCGCGCGGCGGCGTCCTCGTTGGCGGCGAGCGCAGCGGCGACGATCTCCGCGAGCTCATCGCCTCCGTCCATCGCGGCGAGCCCCTCCGCGTCGATGATCGCGAGCGGCTCGCCACCTTCGGCGATCAGCTTGTCGAGCACCTGGCGCGCGGCGCCGACGCTAACGCGCTTGGCGGCGACGAACCCGACCAGCCCGGCGAGCGCGCTGGGCTGCACGCGCGAAAGACTCGGATCCCCCCCGGCCCCTGCATCTGCGTCGCCGTCGCCGTCGCTCAACCGTGCGGCCAGCTCGCCGGTGATCCAGTTGGCGAGCGCCTGCGGGGGCGGCGCAGGAGCTGCCCCGGCTGCGAGCGCGGCCTCGAAGTAGTCGCCGAGCTCGGCGCGGAACGCGAGCTGCTGCGCGCTCTCGGCGCTCAGCCCAAGAGCGCGCTGCAGGCGCTCGGCGCGCTCGGCCGGCAGCTCGGTCATGGCGGCGCGCGCGGCCGCGAGCATCTGCTCGTCGATCGCGACGGGCAGCAGGTCGGGCTCGGGGAAGTAGCGGTAGTCGTGCGCCTCCTCCTTGGAGCGCAGCGAGGTGATGGCGCCGGAGGCGGGGTCGAAGTGCAGCGTCTCCTGGACCACCTGTCCCCCACCTGTGAGGATCTTCTGCTGGCGCGCGATCTCGGCGCGGATGCCGCGCTCGATGAAGCGGAAGGAGTTCATGTTCTTGAGCTCGGTCTTGACGCCGAGCTGATTGCTGCCGGCGGGGCGCAGCGAGATGTTGGCGTCGCAGCGCAGCGAGCCCTCGTCCATGTTCACGTCGGAGACGCCGAGCTGGCGTAGCGTGACGCGCAGCAGCTTCAGCCAAACGCTTGCCTGCTCGGCGGAGCGCACGTCGGGCTCGGTGACGATCTCGGCGAGCGGGGTGCCGCCGCGGTTGAAGTCGACGATGCTCGCGTCGGAGCCGTGGATGCGGCCGCTGGAGCCGACGTGGATCAGCTTGGCGGCGTCCTCCTCGAGGTGGACACGGTGGATGCGCACGTCCTGGAGGCGGCCGCCGAGGCACAGCGGCTCGTCGTATTGGGAGATCTGGTAGCCCTTGGGCAGGTCGGGATAGAAGTAGTTCTTGCGGTGGAAGATCGAGCGCGGCGCGAGCTTTGAGCCGAGCGCGAGGCCGATCATCAGCCCGAAGTGCACTGCGCGCGCGTTGACGACGGGCAGGCTGCCCGGCAGCCCGAGGCAGACGGGGCAGGTGCGCGTGTTGGGCGGCTCGCCGAACGACAGCTCGCAGCCGCAGAACATCTTCGTGGCGGTGGCGAGCTGCACGTGGATCTCGAGTCCGATCACGGGCTCGTAGAGATCGTCTTTTATGGAGCCGCCTGCCGGCGGCTGCGGCGTTCGCAGCTCCTCAGACACGGGCCTGTGCTCCATCGAAGCCGAGGCTCTGCTCGAGCGCGTAAGCGGCGTTAAGCAACCTGTTCTCGCTGAAGGCGGGGCCGGCGATCTGCAGGCCGACGGGCAGCCCCTGGGACAGACCGCAGGGGATCGAGATCGCGGGGATGCCGGCGAGCGACATCGGCACGGTGCAGAAGTCGTTGAGGTACATCGCGAGCGGATCGGCGGTCTTCTCGCCGAGCTCGAACGCGACCGAGGGGGCGGTCGGGGTGACGATCAGGTCAACCTGCTCGAAGACACTGCGGAAGTCCTCTGAGATCTTCGTGCGCACGCGCTGGGCGCGGCCGTAGTAGGCGTCGTAGTAGCCGGATGAGAGCGCGTAGGTGCCGAGCATGATGCGACGCTTGACCTCGGGTCCGAAGCCGTCGTGGCGCGTGCGCGTGTACATGTCAAGCAGGTCTGAGGCGTTCTCCCCCTCCGGGGACGATGCGGCGCGCAGGCCGAAGCGCACGCCGTCGAAGCGCGCGAGGTTCGAGGAGGCCTCGGCGGGCGCGATCACGTAGTAGGCGGACAGCGCATGCGGCGCATGCGGGAGGCGCACCTCGCTGATCTCGGCGCCGAGCGCTTCGCCCTGTGCGAGCGCGGCGCGAAACGCCTCGAGCACACCCGGCTCGATGCCCCCGCCGCTGAGCTCCTCGGGCACGCCGAGGCGCACGCCGTCGAGGCGCTCGGCGGTGGGCAGCTCGATCTCGCCGGGAAACGCGAGCGAGGTGGCGTCGCATGGGTCCTGGCCGACCATGTGCTTGAGCAGCAGCGCCGCATCCCGCACGTCGCGCGTGAGCGGTCCGGCTTGGTCGAGCGATGAGGCGAACGCGATCATGCCGTAGCGCGAGACCGACCCGTAGGTTGGTTTGAGCCCGACGATCCCGCACAGCGCGGCGGGCTGGCGGATCGAGCCGCCGGTATCGGTGCCGAGCGCCCAAGGCGCGAGACCAGCGGCCACGGCGGCGGCGCTGCCGCCGGAGGAGCCGCCAGGGACACGCTCGCGGTCCCAGGGGTTGCGCACGTCCCCGAACGCGGAGTTCTCGTTGGATGAGCCCATCGCGAACTCGTCCTGGTTGGTCTTCGCGAGCAGGCTCGCGCCGGCGTCCTCGAGCCGGCGCACGACGCTGGCGGTGTAGGGCGGCAGATAGCCCTCGAGGATGCGCGAGCCCGACTGACTGGGCACGCCTTTGGTGCAGAACAGGTCCTTGACGGCCAGCGGCACGCCACCGAGCGCCCCGGCGGCCGGCTCGGGAGTGGCGCCGTCCCCGGCAACCCAGGTGAAGCAGTTGAGCCCCGCCGCGCCGGCGGCGCGGTCGGCGGCGGCACGCGCGCGGTAGGCGTCGAACAGCTCGGCGGCGGACAGCGACCCCGCGGCGATCGCGTCTGCCGCCTGCGCGGCCGACAGCTCGAGCACGTCGGTGGCGCTCATGCTTGCGGGCTCGGGACCAGGAATCCGTCGTCGGCGACCGCGGGTGCCTCGGCAAGCGCGAGCTCGCGCGGCAGGCACGGGCGCGGCTCGTCGGGGCGCAGCGCGGGGTGGGTGGGCACCGCATCAGCTACCACGTGCGAGGTAGGCGCCACGTCGTCGAGGTCGAGCTCGCCGATTCGTGCGACGTGGTCGAGCACCGCCGAAAGCTCGCGCGCCATCGGCTCGATCTCATCCTCGGCGAGCGCGAGACGCGCAAGCCGGGCGACGTGCAGAACTTCATCGCGTCCGATCACAGTGATCGGCATTCTATGGATAGCCATCGATCCGGCCGGGGCAGGTCGATGCGTATCGGCCGCAGCCGACGCCGGCGAGGCTCAGGTTTGCGGGGCCTCCGGCGACTCGGGAACCGCCGGCGCGGCTGGAGTCTGGATCGGCGACCCCACGGGCTCCGAGGGTGCGGCGGGCGCAGACGTGCTCGTGGCTGACGCGCTGTCACCGCCGACGGCAGCGCTGAGGCCGCCGAGCGCGTCGCTTGCCTGGCTGCGCACGTCCGCCAGCGACGTGCCTTCGTCCTGCATCGCGAGATAGCCGCCATAGGTGAGCGCTGCCGCGGCGATCAGGCCAAGCCAGATCCCGATCTTGATTCCCACGGACGCATGGAAGCTGCCGAAGCTCGCGCTGGCGGAGGGGTGGTGAATGATTCGATAGAGGATCGTCAGCGTCGAGAGTGCGCCGAGCCCTGCCACGAGCACACCGCGCTGCACCGGGCTCTTGAGCGTGAGCACGCCCGCGGAGATCGCGACGGCCGCGAGCGCGACGATGATCGTGATCAGCCAGATCCAGCGATTGACGGTGAACGTGTGCCAGCCGTTGATGCTGTAGCTGCTGCTGATGTTCACTCCGGTGACCGACGGCGCGTTGCCGCTGTAGCCGTACCACTTGAAGAAGAACAGGAAGATGAACAGGGCGATCGCGCCGATGCCGATGATCCGATCGGAGCGACGCAGGCGGCTGATGTCAAAGCTCATTTCGCGGTGACCCCCAGTGGTGGTGAATGCGACCCCTCTGCCCAGCAGCTGACCGCCGGACGCCGCACCAGTTGATGCAAGGTTCCTCACTTTGACCGTCAGTCCTGCACGAATATGCGTATGAGTGAATACGCGGGAGCCGCAGATTAGGGTCTCGGGCGCGGCTCGGGGTGCGCGGGCTGGTACAGCGAGGGCCGTTCGTCACGGAGCGCCTGCCAGGCGCCGGCGAGGATCAGCGCGGCGCCCGCCAGCGCGAGCCACGCGCCGAAGCACACCTCGGTGGCGTGCTCGGGACGCTCGAGCGCCCTGACGAGCGCCGCGATCACCGCGATCAGCCCGAGCAGCACGCACCACACGGCGGTGGACACGGGCAGCGCGGTGCTGCGCTCGGTGAGCGCGCTGATGACCACCGCCAGCGCCGCGCACACGGCGGCCAGCAGCAGCACGACGCCCGGCCCGAACGTGTTCCAGCCCGTGAGGTTGCCGGCGGGTCCGGAGTAGTAGCGCTCGGATAGCCCCACGATCACGCAGATCGCGCCGACGAGCGCGAGCAGCTCTCCGAGGCGGAGTCGCTTGAGGCTCATCCGCGGCCTCGCAGCGCTCGCCGGAGCGCGGACCCGCGCGGCGATCGTCTCATCGCAGGTCCTCGTCGAGGTCGGCCAGCATCGACTCCAGCTGCGCTTGGTAGCGCGCCGCCTGCAGGGTGTTGCGCAGCAGCAGCGCGATCGTCATCGGGCCGACGCCGCCGGGCACCGGCGTGATCGCGGAGGCGACCTCGGCGGCCGCGGCGAAGTCGACGTCGCCGACGAGACCGCTCTTGTTACCTGCCTCCTCTGGCGTGAGCCGGTTCATACCAACGTCGATCACCACCGCTCCCGCTCGCACGAACTCGCGCTTGACGATGCGCGCGCGCCCGACCGCGACGACCAGCACCTCCGCGCGCGAGCACACCTCGCGCAGATCGCGCGTGCGCGAATGGCACACGGTCACAGTGGCGTTCTCAGCGAGCAGCAGCTGTGCCATCGGCTTGCCGAACAGGTTGGAGCGCCCGACGACGACGGCCTCGGCGCCTTCCAGCACGACGCCGGTGTCGCGCAGCAGCTCCATCACCCCGAGCGGCGTCGCCGGCCGCAGGCCCGGGCGCCCGAGCGACAGCAGCCCGGCGTTGACCGGGGTGAGACCGTCGACGTCCTTGTCGGGGCTGATGATCCCGGTCAGCTCCGGTCCCTCGAGATGATCGGGCACGGGCAGCTGCAGCAGGACACCGCTGACCGCACGGTCTGCATTCAGGCGTTCGAGCTCCTCGGCGACCTGCTCGAAGGACGCGTCGGCAGGCAGGCGACGGTCGAACGGCACCATCCCCACCTCGACGCAGGCGCGCTGCTTGCCGCCGACGTACACCGCGGAGGCGGGGTCGTCGCCGACGAGCACCGTCGCGAGCCCGGGCGGGTGACCATGTTCGCGCGTGAACTCCTCCACTTCGCTTGCCACGCCGGCACGTACACGTGCCGCAATCGCTTTGCCGTCGATGATTGTGGCGCTCATGCCCAGATGCTATGCGTTTGCGGTGGGCGGGGAACGATCTTCTCGGTTCACGGTGCTAACGCCGGCTGACCGGCGCGTACTCGGCCATCAGCTTTCGCTCAGAGCCATCGTCGGCGAAGCGCACGACGATCACCCCGCCGGGCTCCACGCCGGTAACGACGCCCTCGCCGAACGCGGCGTGCACGACGTCCTCGCCGAGGCGGAACTGGTTGGCCACAGCAACCGCTGCCTGCCCCTCCCGGGGCGCTGAGCGATCTGCGCTCGAGGGCGCATCCCAGCTGCCGCGCCCGGAGCCGCGGCGCGCGGTCACGAGCGGCGAGCTGCCGCCCGCGCTCGACCAGCTCCCACCAGGGCGCATCGTCCCCGGAGGGGGGAACGCGCTCTGCAGGGGCTCCTCCAGCAGGTCGGCGGGGATCTCATCGAGGAAGCGGCTGCGCATGCCGTAGGTCGCGGCGCCAAACACGGCTCGGCGCCGCGCATGGGTCAGGTAGAGCTGGCGCATCGCGCGCGTGATGCCGACGTAGAACAGGCGCCGCTCCTCCTCGAGGCCGCCCTCGTCGATCGCGCGCGAATGCGGGAACACGCCGTCCTCGAGCCCGGCGATGAACACCGTCGGGTACTCGAGGCCCTTGGCGTTGTGCAGCGTCATCAGCGTCACGAGCCCTTCGTCGCTGCGGCTGTCCGCGTCGGCCACGAGCGCTATCTCCTGCAGGTAGGCGGCGAGCGTGTCCTCGCCCTCGGCGGCCTGCGCGTCGAACGTGCGCGCGCCCTCGACCAGCGCCTCGAGGTTCTCGATCCGCCCTTGCGCCTCGATCGTGCGCTCGGCCTCGAGCGCCTCGGTGTAGCCGGTCTGCGACAGCATCGCCTCGAGCAGGTCGCCGACCGGTACGCCCTGCGGCGAACCGGCGGACGCGTCATCGTCTGTTCGTGGCGCGCCGGCGCCCTCGGCGGCCGTGCCGACCGCGGGCATGCCCGCGAGCTCTCGCAGTTCCTCCAGCGTGTCCATGAACCTTCGCAGCGCCTTGATCGCAGCCGCACCCAGGGCCGGGACCCGATCGGGCTGCATCGCGGCCTCCCACACCGGGATGTCCTGCGAATCGGCATAGCCGAGCACCCGTCCGAGCGAGGTCTGCCCGATGCCGCGCCGCGGCGAGTTGACGACGCGAGTGAAGCTGACGACGTCGGAAGGATTGGCGATCAGCGACAGGTAGGCGATCGCGTCCTTGATCTCGGCGCGTTCGAAGAACTTCGTGCCACCGATCACCTGGTAGGCCATTTCCTGACGAGTCAGCGTTTCCTCGATCGCGCGCGAGAGCGCGTTCGTGCGGTAGAGCACCGCAATCTCAGAGCGCGAGGCGCCGGCATCGAGCAGGCGTTGGATCTCGCCGACGATGTAGCGCGCCTCCGCGTACTCGTCGTCGAGCACCCGCAGCTGGATCTGATCGCCCTGCCCCAGATCGCTCCACAACCGCTTGGCGATGCCGCCGCGGTTGTTGGCGATCACCGCGTTGGCCGCGCGCAGGATCGTCTCGGTCGAGCGGTAGTTCTGCTCGAGCTTGACCACGCGCGCGTCCGGGAAGTCTTCTTGGAAATCCAAGATATTTCTAATGTCAGCCCCGCGGAAACTGTAGATCGACTGACTGTCATCCCCTACCACCGCGAGGTTGCGATGCCCAACCGGTCCGCTGTAGGTGGGGCGATCACCGGGCTGCTCGCCGCCGCGCCGCGGTGGCCGCCCGCCGCCGACGAGCAGCTGCAGCATCCGGTACTGGGCGTGGTTGGTGTCCTGGTACTCGTCGACGAGCACATAGCGGAACGTCCCCCGGTAGCGCTCGCGCACGTCCTCGAACAGCTCCAGCAGGTTCACGACGCGGAACAGCAGGTCGTCGAAGTCCATCGCGTTCATGCGCAGCAGGTCGCGCTCGTAGATCGTGTAGACGTCAGCGATCATCTCCTCGAACTGCGAGCCGACCTGCTGGCGGTAGGACTCCGCGTCGATCAGTCGGTTCTTGGCCGCCGAGATCTGGTTGTGAATCGCGGACGGGGTGAAGCGCTTGGGGTCCACGCCGACGGCGTCGGCCGAGCGCTTGGTCAGCCGCCGCGAGTCCGCCTGGTCGTAGATCGTGAACTGGCGCGTGTAGCCCAGGCGGTCCGCCTCGGCACGCAGGATGCGCGCGCACGCCGAGTGGAAGGTCATCACCCACATGCCGCGCGTGCTGCGACCGAGCAGGCGCTCGACGCGCTCGCGCATCTCGCTGGCGGCCTTGTTGGTGAACGTGATCGCAAGGATCTCGCCCGCCTGCGCCTGGTCGGTGTAGATCAGGAACGCGATCCGGTGCGTGAGCACACGCGTCTTGCCGCTGCCCGCGCCCGCCAGGATCAGCAGCGGCCCCTCGCCATGCGTCACAGCCTCCCGCTGGGGCTCGTTCAGGCCTTCCAGCAGCTCCTGGACGCGCGCTGCATGCGGATTCTCGGGCATCGGATCCTCAGCATAGATGCGCGCTCGGGCGGGACGGCGGCCCGAGCGGGGCCGGGCGCGCGGCTCAGCCCCCGGCTGGGTTGGGCCCGCGCACTGTCCGCAATGGCCTGACTTCGGCGACGGGCTCAGGCTCGGTATCCGAGACTTCCCCGTCCCGGGACGATGCGGCGAGTTGGCGTTCGAGTGACGCGACACGACTGGAGAGCGCCTGCATCGCCTCGGCGATCGGGTCCGGCAGGTGGATCCAGTCGGCGTCCGGGCCCTCCACCCGGCGCCCATCGACGCGCACCGGATGCCCGGGGTTGCCGACGACGGTCGAGTTCGCGGGCACGTCGGTGATCACCACGCTGTTGGCGCCGATCTTGGCGCCGTGGCCGATCGTGATCGGGCCGAGCAGCTTCGCGCCGGAGCCGATCGTGACGTTGTCCTGCACCGTCGGGTGGCGCTTGCCGGTGGCAAAGCCGGTGCCGCCGAGCGTGACGCCCTGGTAGAGCGTCACGTTGTTGCCGATGTCCGCTGTCTCGCCGATCACCACGCCGGCGCCATGGTCGATGAACAGGCCCTGGCCGATGCTCGCCGCCGGATGGATCTCGATCCCTGTGAGCGCGCGCGTGAGCATCGAGATCAGCCGCGGCGCCAGCGGCACGCCGGCGAGCTTCAGCGCGTGCGCGACCCTGAACGCGAGCAGCGCGTGGATGCCCGGCCATGTCGCCAGGATCTCAACAGGTGAGACTCCGCGCGCCGCGGGATCGCGGTCGCGCGCCGCGAGCACGTCGCGGCGCACCTCCTTGGCCACCCGCGCGAACTTGCCAAATTCGGCCATTGCAACAGCGTAGCGGTCGATCCCCCAGATGGTTGACCGCGCAACCTAATCGTCACCACCCCGCCATCCCGAGCACGCCCCGGAGGGGCGTCCCTAAATATCTGTCAGGGCGCGAAGAAAGCCTGGGAGATGTAGCGCTCGCCGGAGTCGGGCATCATCACCACTATCCGCTTGCCCTTCGACTCCGGGCGCGCGGCGACCTGCAGCGCAGCCCACAGCGCCGCGCCGCAGGAGATGCCCGCGAGCAGCCCGGCGCGTTTGGCGCAGGTCCAGGCGGTTTGGATGGCGTCGTCGTCGCTGACCGCGATCACCTCGTCGAGCAGCTCGCGGTTGAGCACCGGCGGCACGAAGCCGGCGCCGATGCCCTGAATGCGGTGCGGTCCGGGCACGCCGCCTGAGAGCACAGCCGAGCCGCGCGGCTCGACGGCCACCACGTGCAGCGCGGGGTTGGTGTGCTCGCGCAGATACTCGCCCACGCCCGTGATCGTGCCGCCCGTGCCCACGCCCGCCACGAGCACGTCCACGCGACCGTCCAGCGCGGTCTCTATCTCAGGGCCGGTGGTGCGGCGGTGGATCTCCGGGTTGGCCGGGTTGGAGAACTGGTCGGGCAGGAACACATCCTCGTCGCGTGCCATCGCGCGCGCGGCCGCAACCGCCTCGCCCATCCCCCCCAGCGACTCGGTGATCTCCACGCGCGCTCCGTACAGGCGCAGCAGGCTCTCGCGCTCGCGGCTCATTCCCTGCGGCAGCGTCAGCACCAGCTCATAGCCCTTGGCCGCGCACACGAACGCCAGAGCGATCCCGGTGGTGCCGCTGGTCGCCTCGACGATCGTCGTGCGGCCCGGCTCGATCCGGCCTTCGGACTCGGCCGCCTCGATCATCGCCACGCCGATGCGGTCCTTGACGCTGCCGCCCGGGTTGAACGCCTCGAGCTTGGCGAACAGCTCGACGCCGCTCTCTGCCGCTGGAGTGCCCTCGAGCATGCACGGAATGCCGACCAGCGGGGTGCCGCCCACCAATTCCGCAATGTTGATCGGGATTCGTGGCATGAAGCCACGACAATAGCTAGGTCTTGTGCTTGGGCTTCGGCCGCTGCAGCGCCAGGCGCACGCTCGCCGTGCGCGCCAGCAGCGGCGTCGGCAAGGACTTGACGAGCAGCAGGCTTGCGTTCAGCCGCCCGTGACGCGCCTTCAGCAGCGCGCGCCCGGCAGCGTTCAGCTTGACGAGCACCGACACCCGCTGGCCAGCTGAGATCGAGAAGACAGCCGTGCCGATCGTCTTCAGCTTGAAGCGCTTGCCCGCAAGCTTCAGCTTGACCCGCAGTCGCAGCTTGCCCGAGCACTTGCCGGTGCCCGTTCCGAGCAGCTTGAACAGCGCGCGGCTCGAGTGTCCATGTGCCTGCACCGCGATCTTCTTGCTGCGCAGGCTCGCGCCGCAGACCGCGCTGGAGACCGGTCCGAGCGCCAGCACCTGCTCGCTGCCCTCTGGCAGGTGAATCGTCGAGTCGTCTTCGTTGCTGTTGGAGCCCGGCGCAGGCGAACCGCCCGAAGGTTCTTCTCCGGATCCGCCTTTGCCGCTTCCGTGCCCCGACGGCATGTAGGTGAAGAGATCGCCGCTGTTGTCCGCGCTCGTGCCGAACGGCGTTTCGACCGTGATGTCGACCGCCCCGGTACCCGGAGGCGAGACCGCCGTGACTTCTTCTTCGGAGAGCACGCTGAAGCTCTGGGCCGCGGTCGCACCGAAGTTCACAGCTGTGACCCGCTGCAGGTGTTTGCCGCTGATCGTCACCGTGATGCCGCCCAGCTGCGAGCCTTTGGAGGGCTTCACCGATTCGACCGCGGGCCCTTGGCCGAACACCCACGCAGCCCCGCCTTTGGCGCTCTCGTCCGGGCCGCCGACGAGATCGACTTCGCCGTCGGCGGACGTCGCCACGGCCGATCCGAACCGTGCCTTGCTTTCCTCGGTGTTGCCGCCTACGAGCTGCTTCAGCGCCGGGCTCCAGCCGGTGCTCCAGCGAGCGTAGACCCACGCGACGCCGGCGCCGCCGGCGACGCGCGGGGCGCCGATCACAGCGGTGTTCCCGGCTGCCGACAGCGCGACGCTGTAGCCGAACTCTTCTCCCGCGGCGCCTTCGCCGGTCAGCTTCGGGCCCTGTTCGCTCCACTCGGTGCCCGACCATCCGAACACCCAGGCGGCGCCGGTGCCGCCGTTGTCATCGCGCGCGCCCACAAGTGCGGTGCTGCCGTCTTCGGAGAGCGCCACGCTGTAGCCGAAGTGCCCTTCGCCGACCTCCCCCGCACCGGTCATCTTCGGGCCCTGCGCGATCCAGCCTCCATCCGTGCGCGCGAACGCGGAAGCGGAGCCCACGAAGCCGGTGTTGCCGGGGGCTCCGACAAGCGCGACTTCGCCGTTGCCCGACAGCGCGACCGCTCGGCCGAAGCGCCCTCCGCCCTCTCCGAGGGTTCCGGTCAGCGGCGCGGGCTGCGCGATCCAGCCCGTGCCGGAGCTCGTGAAGACCCACGCGCGGCCCGCGCCCTGCAGCTCGCCGGGCGCGCCCACCAGCGCTGTTTCGCCGCTGAAGGAGAGCGCGACGCTGCGGCCGAAGTGACCGTCGGGACCCGCCTCGGGGCTGATCAGTTCCGTCGGCGCGGAGCTCCACTGCGTGCCTTCGCGCGTGAACACCCACGCCGAGCCCTCGCCGCCGCGCGAGCGCGGCGCGCCGACCAGCGCCGTGTCGCCGTCGGCCGACAGCGCGACGCTGCGGCCGAAGCCGCATTCGTCGCCTTCTTCGCTGGCGGCGCCTTCTTCACCGCACATGCTCGCTTCGTCTTCTTCGCTCGCTTTGGGGATTTCGAGCTTGGCCTGCTGCGTCCAGGTCATGCCCGAGCGCGCGAACACCCAGGCCGTCCCGCCGGAGAGCGCAGCGTCGGGCGCGCCGATCAGCGCGGTGTTGCCGTCGGCCGACAGCGACACGCTGAGCCCCGCGTCTTCCTTTTCGGGTTCTGCGGCCAGCGTCGGCGACAGACGCCGTTCGGCTGCTTCGACGACCGGGTCGACGCGCAGCGGAAAGCGCGCGCCGGCGGCTTCGACGCGCAACAGCAGCTGCCCGCCCGCGAGCGCCAGCCAGCTGTGCAGCGTGCGCCCGCTCGCGTCGCTCACGCTCAAGGCGCCGTAGCGCAGCTCGCCGCCATGCGGGCCGCTGAAGGTGACGCTCGCGCCGCCGGCCGCCAGCGAGGCGTGCGCGCCACCGGAGAGCGAGATCGCGAGCGTCAGCGGCCCGGTTGCGCCCCGCGCTGGAGCGCGCGCCAAAGTGAATCCCTGCTCCAGGCCGAGCGGGCCGTTCACGTACCACTCGCTGAGGGCGCCATGCGCGTAGCTCACGCGATTGGCAGCGGCGCTCGGCTGAGCTCCAGGCACCGCCTGCAGCGAGTTTCCGTAGCCGAGCGCGCGCAGGCTCAGCCCGAGGCGCAGGCTGCGCGAGCGCAGCAGCACACCCGTGCGCCCGAGCTCGAGGCCCATGTGCTGCGCGGGGTTGGCGCCCCGGAAGCCGCCGGGTGCCGCGTTGAAGTGGTAGGCGGGGTCATCGGCGCCGAGCGCAGCCGAGATCGACGCCCGCGCGGCCGGCCCGAGGCTCGAAAGCCCCGCTGCGGAGCCTGCGGCCGGCGCCGAGGAGCTCTCGCCCGCACGCAACAGTTGGGATGCCGTCGCGCCGAGCAGCAGCGCCAGCAGCGCCGCGAGCGACAGCGCCCGCCATGTGACCCGCCCGCTCGCGACCAGCGCGATGCGTGCCGTCATCGGGCATACCCCCGCGTCGAACGCTGATGGCCAGCCGGCCTGAACACCCTGCAACCCTCCGTAGTCGCCACTGACCAGCCCGAGCGCAAATTTGCGCAAAGCGGACCGACTGTCTCATCTCCACGCTTTACTTTAGCTTGACTAAGGCTACACGCGCATCAGTCGAAGTCAATAGTGGAGCCAAATCCTGGCCGGCTGACCAGTTACAAGGGTATTTGGCTTGGTCAAATGTGGTACATGCTCGCGCCAGCGTCGCGCATCTCGCGCTCGAGCACGTCGGCGATCGTCGTCTGCGCGAGCACCCTGCGCGCCGCGTCCGCCGAATCCGCGAACACGCCCTGCGCATCGCGCCCGAGCGGTCCGTCGAGCAGCTCCACGACCTCCAGCACGGTGATCGTCGAAGGCTCGCGCGCGAAGCGATAGCCGCCCTTGACGCCGCGCTGCGAGCTGATCACGCCGCCGCGACGCAGCACCGCGAACAGCTGCTCGAGGAACTGCACCGGCACATCGCGCTTGCGCGCCAGCTCGCCGATCGGCACCGGCGCCGCGTCGCCGCTGCGCGCCAGCTCCGCCAACGCCAGCACCGCATATGGAGACTTGCTCGTGATCGAGATCATCGCGCCTGCACCGTGCGCGCGATGCTAACGGCCTACAGCCAGCCGCGCTCCGTTGCGATCAACACGGCCTGCGCGCGGTCGACCGCGCCGAGCTTGCCGTAGATGTTGTGCAGGTGCGTGCGCACGGTGCTCGTCGAGAGCGTCAGCTCGTGGGCGATCTGCTTGTAGACCTTGCCCTCGGCCAGCCGCTGCAGCACGCCCAGCTCGCGGCCGGACAGCGGACACGGGTCGACGTGGCGCTGGCGCTGGCTGGAGGGGCTCGGCAGTTCGTACATCACGCGCCTGAGCTCGTCCGGGCCGAGCCCAATGCTGCGAGCCGTGTGGATCATCTCGCTCGGGGATACACGCGCGCCCTGCTCGTAGTGGGCGAGCATGTCGGCCAGGCGGATGAACGCCGCCTCGCCTTCGACGTCCGGGTTGTGGTGGCGCTCGATCGGCGTCGCCAGCGAGGACGGCAGTCCCCAGCGGCGGATCAGAACGCCGCCCACCAGCGCGTGATCGACACCCAGCTCGCGGCGCTCCTGGTGGATGCGCTCCTCGGGCGTGCGTGCGCCACGGTGAACCTGCGAGGGATAGCCGGGGTAGGCGTGCAGCAGCACCAGCTTGCCGACATCGTGCAGCAGGCTCGTGACGGTCAGGCGGTCGCGGTTCTCATAGCCGACCTCGGTGGCAATGCGATCGGCGGCATGCTGGGTGGCAAGCGCGTGCAGGCGGAAGCGCTCGGGCGCCGCGTCCCACACGCTCGCGCGCTCGAAGAAGTCGAACGTGCGCATGCGGTTGGCCACCGCCTGCACCGTGTGCGGGCTGAGCACCTCGACGGCCGCGACGGCCGTGTCGACGCGCGCTCGGCCTTCGAGCGAGTTGTTGGCAAGACGCAGGACGGCGATGATCAACGCGACGTCGGACTCGACGGCGGCGACCACGTCGGCAGTCGCGAAGTGATCTTTGGTGACCACCGACAGCAGCCGGTCGCGTGACTCGGCCAGCGCCGGGAATGCCTCGAGCGCCTCGAAGGCCATCGTCAGGCGACGACCGTGGCCCTCGTTCTGGTGGCGCTCACCGGAGCTCGCTCCGGATGAGGCGGCGCGGCGCTGGACCGGCGCTGTGCGCTCCGGGGCCGGGACGGTAAGGCTCTTCGCGCCCAGCGAAGGCTTGCCCACGACGCGCTTGGTCGCGGACTGCTTCTTCGCTGCGCTCAGCTTCTTTGCTGCGGCGGTTGCCTGCATGCGCTCTCGACCCCTTCCTTGGGTTCGCCGATGGTGCTGGTCGGTGATTCCGACGATGCCCTCCTATCGGCATCTACGGACAAATGTTTAGGACGCTCAGGGCGCTTGCGGCTGGTGCTGTGACTGCGACGCATCGCCCGCGCCGAGCGCGGCCGCGATGCGCCGCAGCGTCTCCTCGCGCCCGAGCAGCACGACGCTCTCGAAGATCCCCGGCGAGACGGTGCTGCCGGTCAACGCGACCCGTAGCGGCTGGTAGATCTCGCGCGGCTTGGCGCCGCGACGCTCGATCACCGCTGCCAGCGCCCGCTCCACCGAGGCCTCATCGAAGCCTTCACTCTGCGAGAGCGCGTCGCTCACATCGGCCAGCGCCTCGCGGCCGCTCTGATCCAGCCAGCGGGCGCGCGCCTTGGGGTCATCCACCGGCCCGTCGAGCAGCGCTCCGGTCAGCGGCATGAAGTCCGCAAGCGTCTGGATCTTCTCCTGGCTGATGCGCGCGACCTCGAGCAGGTTCTCGCGCCCGGTGAACACTTCCAGTCGCCGCGCGAGCTCCGCGGCAGGCAGTTTGCGCACGTACAGTCCGTCCAGCCAGCGCAGCTTGACCTCGTCGAACCGTGCCGGGTTGCGGCTGACACGCTCGAGCGTGAAGCGCTCGACCAGCTCATCGGTCGAAAGCACGGTTGCGTCATCGCCGGCGCCCCAGCCGAGCAGCGCCAGGTAGTTGCGCACCGCCTCCGGCAGGTAGCCCGCGTCGCGCAGCTCCTGCACCGAGGCAGCGCCGTGGCGCTTGGAGAGCTTCTTGCCGTCGGGCCCGTGCAGCAGCGGCAGGTGCGCGTAGGCCGGGATCGGCGTGTCCGGGCCGAAGCCGGCGGCGCGGGCGGCCTCGAGCACGAGCAGCTGCTTGGGGGTGTTCGAGAGGTGGTCCTCGCCGCGCACCACATGCGTGATGCCCGCGTCGAGGTCGTCGATCGCGACCGCGAAGTTGTAGAGCACCGAGCCGTCGGCGCGCGCGATCACGGGATCGTCCAGATGCACGTGCTCGAAGGTGGTGTCGCCGCGGATCACGTCGTGCACGACCGTCGCGCCCTCGTTGGGAACGCGCAGGCGCACCGCGCCATGCTCCTCCGGCTCGCCGCGAAAGCCCCGGTCAGCTCCGTAGAGGTCCTTGAACGAGCGCACGTCGTCGGCGGTCGCGCTCGAGCGGTAGGCGTGTCCGGAGTCCAGCAGCGCCTGCAGCGCCTCGCCGTGGCGCTCGGAGCGCGCGGTCTGCAGGATCGGCCCCTCGTCCCAGTCGAGTTCCAGCCAGCGCAGCGCATCGAGGATCTGCTCGATGTTCTCGGGCGTCGAGCGCTCGCGGTCGGTGTCCTCGATGCGCAGCACCAGCTCGCCGCCGAAGTGCCGCGCCAGCAGCCAGTTGAACAGCGCCGTGCGCGCGCCGCCGATGTGCAGCGCGCCGGTGGGCGAGGGCGCGAACCTGACTCTCATTGGATCCATAGGATCCGCGCATGCTAATCGGCGCGCACGTATCTCCAGCCGGTGGCCTGCCGAAAGCGATCGAACGCGGGCGCCAGCGTGGCTGCCGCTCGATCCAGATCTTCAACCAGTCGCCGCGCATGTGGCGCCCCACGAGCTATCGCGACGCGGACGTGGCGGCGTTTCGCGAGGCGATGAGCGCCAGTCCGATCGACGTCGTGCTGATCCACGCGGTCTACCTCATCAACTGCGCCAGCGAGGACGCTGAGATCCGCGCGAAATCACTGGCGTCTCTGACTAACTCGCTGAGGGTGGGGCAGGCGATCGGCGCGGCCGGCGTGGTGCTGCACCCGGGCTCGGCCAAGACCGGCCACGTCGGTGAGGCGATCGAGCGCGCGGGCGCGACGATCCGCGAGGCGCTGCAGGAGAGCGAGGGCTGCGAGCTGCACCTGGAGAACACGGCCGGCGCGGGCGGCACGCTCGGGCGCTCCTTCGACGAGCTCGCGCAGCTGCTGGAGCTCGGCGGCGGCGCTCAGCGCCTCGGGGTATGCCTGGACTCCTGCCACCTGTTCGCCTCCGGGTATGACATTCGCACGCCCAAGGGGATGAGCGGCATGCTGCGTGAGTGCACACGCAAGCTCGGGCGCGGGCGCGTGCGCTCGTTGCACCTCAACGACTCGCAGACGCCACTGGGCTCCAACCGCGACCGTCACGCCAACATCGGCGCGGGCGAGCTCGGCGAGGACGGCTGCGCGGCGTTCCTGTCGGCGCCGGCGCTGCAGAAGCTGCCGTGCGTGCTCGAGACGCCCGGGGAGAAACGCAGCGGCGCCTCCGCCGAGGAAGTCGCGCTGGCGGTCGCGCTGCGCGAGCGCGGAATCGCCGCCAGGGCCTGAGCTTCGCTCAGGCGCTCGCGACGGCGGCGAGCGGCGCACGCGCTTCGGCCGGTTCAGCCACGCCGGAGCTCGCACCGACAACCGCTTGCAGCTCGGCGAGCAGCATCGGAGTGTGGCGCACGCGGTAGTCCTCGGCGAGGCGCAGACGCCGAGTGCGCCCGTCGCTTGCGTCGATCTCAACGATCACCTCAGCCGGGCCGCGGTTCTCCTCGAGCGTCTGCCTGAGCTCGTCGATCGTGCTCTCAGAGAGGTTCTTGGCGGCGATCCGCAGCTTCACGGGCTCGGCGAGCGCGGTGGCGGTTGCGGCGGCCGTGCGCGCCGCCTTGCTCGCCCGCTCGATCTCCTCCTGGGAGGGCGCGAACGCTTCGACGCTCTGCACCACCAGACAGGTCTTGCCCGCTTCCTTGTGGTCCACGCGGCCCTTCACGATCACCACCTCATCGACCGCCAGCGCCGCCTCGTGCTCGGCCAGCGCCTTGCCGAACACGAGCATCTCCACCGAGCCGGCGAGGTCGTCGAGCGTCGCGAACATCATGTGATCGCCGCTGCGCGTACGGATGCGCTTGGCCTCGGTGATGATCCCGCCGACCGTCACCCAGTCCTTGTCGCGGCGGTCTTCGAGGGCTGAGATCGGGCAGTCGGCGCGGGCGCGCAGAGCGTCACGCAGGGGCTTGAGCGGATGCGCGGACACGAACAGCCCGATCGCTTCCTTCTCCGCCGCCAGCAGCTCGGGCTGCTCGAACTCCTCGGACGGGATCGGCGGGTGCACAGGTGCGGCGAACGCGCTCATCGCCGACGCGCCGGCTGCGCCGGCGGGGCTCTCTTCCTGCAGGTCGAAGATCGAGCCCTGGCCGATCTGCGCGTCCTGTTGGATCTGCTGGCCGTTCGCCTGCGCCTTCTCGAGCACGTCGAGCATGCCCTTGCGGCTCGCGCCCGTCGAGCCGAGCGCGCCGCACTTGACGAGCGCCTCGATCGCCTTCTTGTTGACCGTGCGGCTATCCACGCGCTCGCAGAAGTCCCAGATCGAGACGAACTCGCCGCCATCCTCGCGTGCGCGCTTGATCGCCTCCACCGCCTGGTAGCCGACGCCCTTGACCGCATCCAGGCCGAAGCGGATGCAGCCGGCGCCGCCCTCGACGCTCGGCGGGCCGACGGTGAACTCGTGGTCTGAGAGGTTGACGTCCGGCGGCAGGATGTCGATGCCCATCTCCTCGCAGCGCGCCACGAAGAACGGGACCTTGTCCTTCGTCGACATCACCGAGGAGATCAGCGCCGCCATGTACTCGGCGGTGTAGTTGGCCTTCAACCAGGCCGTGCGATAGGCGATCAGCCCGTAGCAGGCGGCGTGGCTCTTGTTGAACGAGTAGTCGGCCGACTTCTCGTTGGACTGCCACAGGAACTCGATCACCTCGGGCCTCGTGCCCGACGCGCGGCAGCCCTCGACGAACTCGGGCTTCAGCGCCGCCATCGCCGCGCGGTTCTTCTTGCCGATCGCCTTGCGCAGATCGTCCGCCTTCGCCCCCGAGAAGCCGGCGAGCTCCTTGGAGATCTGCATCGCCTGCTCCTGGTAGAGGATCACGCCGTTGGAGGACTCGAGGATCACGCGCAGGCGCTCGTCGGCGTAGGAGATCGCCTCGGGGTGGTGCTTGCCCTTGGCATACACCGGGATCTGATCCATCGCGCCGGGACGGTAGAGCGCATTGAGCGCGACGAGGTCGTTGAATTCATCCGGGCGCACCTTCTTGAGCGCCTCGCGCATGCCCTCGGACTCGAACTGGAAGACGCCGATCGAGTCCCCTCGCGCGAGCATCTCATAGGTGCTCTGATCGTCGAGCGGCACCTTCGTCCAGTCGGGACGCTCACCGGTCGAGCGCTCGATGATGTCGAGTGCGTCCTCGATCACATCGAGGTTGCGAAGACCCAGGAAGTCCATCTTGAGGATGCCGATTTCCTCGATTGGCTTCATCGAGAACTGGGTGACCGTGCGGAACACCCGCTCGCCGTTCTCGTCGGTGCCGGCGTCGGCCAGCTGCAGCGGCACGATGTCGGTCAGCGGCCGATCGGCGATCACGACGGCCGCCGCATGGATCGATGAGTTGCGCACGATCCCCTCGAGGCCCTGCGCAACGTCGACGATCTGCTTCGCCGTCGGATCCTCATCGACCGCCTTGCGCAGCGGCTGACCAGCCTTCAGGCAGTCCTCGAACGACGGCGCGCGGCCCATGATCGGGTCGGGGATCAGCTTCGCGAGGCGATCGCCGGTGCCGTAGTCGAAGCCCAGCACGCGCGCCGCGTCGCGGGTGGCCGCGCGCGGGAACATCTTGCCGAAGGTGACGATCTGAGCGACGGACTCGCGCCCATACTTCTCGGTGACGTACTTCATCACGCGCTCGCGGCCGCGCACCGAGAAGTCGATGTCGATGTCCGGCATCGAGACGCGCTCGGGGTTCAGGAAGCGCTCGAACAGCAGGTCGTACTCGAGCGGGTCGATGTCGGTGATCGCCAGGCAGTAGGAGACCAGCGAGCCCGCCGCCGAGCCGCGCCCCGGTCCCACGGCAATGCCGTTCGCCTTGGCGAAGTGCACGAAGTCCCAGACGATCAGGAAGTACGCGTTGAAGCCCATGCGGTCGATCACGTCGAGCTCCATCTCCATGCGCTCCACAGCGGCGGCGGGCGGCGGGTCGCCGTAACGCACCCGTAGTCCCTCCTGCACGCGCGCCCGCAGGTAGGAGCGCTCGTCGCTCGAGTCGGGCGTCGGGTAGCTCGGGATCAGCTGCTTGCCGAGCTCGATCTCGACCGAGCAGCGCTCGGCGATCTCGAGCGTGCTGGAGATCGCCTCGGGCCACTCCGCGAACGCGCGCGACATTTCCTGGCTGTCGCGCAGATAGAACTCGTTGGTGTCGAACGTCAGCTTCGGCGCGGCGATCGTGCTCTTGGTCTGCACGCACAACAGCGCCGTGTGGTGGTCGTAGTCCTCGCGGCGCAGGTAGTGCACGTCGCCGGTGCCCACCAGGCTGCCGCCCATCTCCTTGGCGATCCGCACGATCCCCTCGTTGCACTTGTCCTGCGGCGCCAGGCCGTTCTTCTGCACCTCGAAGTACACGTTCTCGGCGCCGAACACGCGCACCAGGTCATCGGCGTGGGCGCGAGCCTCCTGCTCGCGGTCATCCAGCAGGCGCTGGCAGAAGCGCGAGGCCAGGCAGCCGGTCAGCGCGATCACGCCCTGCGAGTAGCGCTCGACCTGCGCGAGATCGACGGTCGGCTTGCCGCGCTGCAGACCATCGAGGAAGCCGGCCGAGGAGAGCTTGACGAGGTTGCGGTAGCCCGCGTCGTCGGCGGCCAGCAGCGTCAGGTGGTTGCGCTCGACCCTGCCGGTGGCGGTGTGGTCCTCGACGAAGTAGATCTCACAGCCGATGATCGGCTTGATGTTGTGCTTGGCGCAGGCCTTGTAGAGCTCGACCGCGCCGTTCATCACGCCATGGTCGGTCAGCGCCAGCGCCGGCTGGTCGAACGCCGCCGCCCGCTCGGCCAGCGCGTCGATCTTGCAGGCGCCGTCGAGCAGCGAGTACTCGGAGTGGACGTGCAGGTGGGCGCAGGAGCTGCTGCTCATCGGTACTGCATGCTAGGCGTCCGAGCGGCGGTGGATCACAGGCCCCGCCGCTGTTTGCGCTTGATCCGTCGCCGCGCGAACCACGACTGGCTGTGCTTGTGCGCCGGCCGCTGCACGGCCTGGTCGCGAAACACCACACGCGGAACCGCAGCGCCGTCCTCACGCTCCGCTGTGGCGGCGCCGGCGCGAGGCGGCTCGGCGGCCCTGGCGGGCGAGTCAGCCTCCTGCTCGAGCGCCGGCGCGGCCTCGGCGCGGGCACGCAGGCGATCGACCGCAGCTGCCAACGCATCGGCCATGTCGGTCCCGCGAACCTCGGGCGCTGTCGCCGGCGAGCTCGGGCTCGAGCTGCGGGCCTGCTCCTCGGATGCGAGCGCGACGCTCACGCGGGCGACGATGCCCTTCATCTCGCCGAGCAGCGCCTCCATCCGCCGGTGGCCCTCGCGCATGCCCTGCAGCTGGCGCTCGGAGTCCTCGCGCGCGGCCCGCTCGGCCTCCAGGCCATGCTGGATCTCGAGCGCGCGGCGCTCCAGATCGCCGAGGCGCAGCTGCAGATCCTGCTCGACGCGACGCACCGCCACGCGCTCGGCGCCCGTCTGCTGCTCGGCCTCGACGAGCTGGCGCTGAACTCCCTCGAGTCGCAGCGTCAGCTCGCGCGCGTCCTGCTCGCTGGAGTCCAGACGGGCGCTCAGCCGCTCGATCTCCACACGGCTCTCGCGCTCGGCGCTCAGCACGCGATCCTCGGCCTCGACGCGCAGCTGCTGCTCGGCGTACTCGCGCTGCTTGACGCGTCGCAGCTCGTGCTCGCGCTCGAGCGCCGCCGTGCGCTCGGCCTCGAGCAGCTCGTCCATGCGCAGCCGTTCGTCCTCCACCTCCTGCAGACGCTGCTGCAGGCTCGCGACATGTCGTTCGAGCGTCTGCACGGTGGCTTCGGCGGCCTCTGCACGGCGTGTCAGCGCGACCTCGCCGCTCTCGGCGGCCCGGCGCGCTCGGCGTTCGGCGAACAGGTCGCTCTCGCCGCGGCGGGGACGACCCTCGCCCTGCTCTCCGTTCGGTGTCTCGCTGCCCTCGGCCATCATGTCGGGGGCCAACTTAGCCCGAGGACCGGACGCTCAGATGCTCAGCCGCTCAGGCGCTTGGCGAGCACCGCCGCGAGCGTCAGCGCGCCCAGCGCGCCGGCGCCGGTGAGCGCGACCCTGCGCCTGGAGGGCAGGCGCCTGCGCAGGTACCACTTGCCGCCCTGCCAGACCACATAGCCGAGCAGCCCGTAGCGGTTGTTGCCGATTCGCGCCATCTAGACGCCATGCTACCCGCGTTCACTCAGAGTTACGCAGGCGCCAGGCCATGCGCGACTGCAGCGACCACAGCTCGATGAAGCCGGGCGAGGCGCTCTGCGAGAACAGGCCGCCGGACTCCGAGAACGAGGCCAGGCTGGCGTCGTAGACGGCGTTGGGCGAGGCGCGCGTGACCACGCGCGCGTGGCCCTTGTAGAGCTTGAGGCCGATGGTGCCGGTGACGCGCTCGTTGACGGCCTGCATGTAGGCGTCCAGGTCGCCGCGCAGCGGCTCCCACCAGAGCCCCGCGTAGACCAGGTAGGCCCACTGGCGGTCGAGCTGCGGCTTGAACTGGTTCTGGTGGATCGTGCAGACGAGATGCTCGAGCTCCTGGTGGGCCGGCAGCACGATCGCCGCGGCGGGCACCTCGTAGATGTCGCGCACCTTCAGCCCGACGATCCGATCCTCGATGTGATCGACGATGCCGACGCCGTGGCGCGCACCGATCGCCGCCACCCGTTCGATCAGCTCCACCAGCCCGAGCCGCTCGCCGTTCAGCGCCACCGGCGTGCCCGCCTCGAACGTCAGCTCGACGAGCTCCGCCTCATCCGGCGCCTGCTCGGGAGGCGTGACGAGCTGGAACACGTCGTCGTCGGGGGCATGCTCGAGATCCTCGATCCAGCGCCCCTCCGAGGAGCGTCCCCAGAGGTTGTCGTCGATCGAGTAGGGCGGTCCCGCCTCGGTGCCCTGGGTTGGGTGGGTCTTAATCGGTATGCCGTGCTCGCGTGCGTAGGCGATCTCCTCCTCGCGGCCCATCTGCCATGAGCGGACCGGCGCGATCACCTTCAGCTCGGGGGCGAGCGTGGCGATCGTCGCCTCGATGCGCACCTGGTCGTTGCCCTTGCCGGTGCAGCCGTGCGCGATCGTGTCGCAGCCGCTGCGGCGCGCGTACTCGACCGCCAGCTTCGCGATCAGCGGGCGCCCCAGCGCCGTGAACAGCGGATAGCCGCCGCCGTAGAGCGCGTTGGCCTTGATCGCCGGCAGCACGAAGTCCCGTGTGAACTCCTCACGCGCGTCGACCACATGGCACTCCAGCGCCCCCAGCTGCAGTGCCTTGCCCTCGATCACCGCGTAGTCCTCGCCCGGCTGGCCGAGGTTGACGGTCAGGCAGACGACCTCGGCGCCGTAGGAGTCCTGGATCCACTTGAGCATCACGCTCGTGTCGAGGCCGCCCGAGTACAGCAGCAGCACGCGGTGGACGTGCTCGGGGTCCGCCTCGTAAGAGGCCGTGCGAACGGTCGGGATGTCGTGCTCGCGGCTCACGCGCGGGAATCGTAGCCGGGGCCGCGTTCGAACACCGGATATCGGCGCGGCGCGTAGATCACACGCCCGAGCTCGAGCCGGGGCCGGCGCAGTTCGTCGAAGCCGAGTTTGAGATACAGCTCGCCGGCGTCGGCGGTGTGCAGCATCCAGCGCACCTCCGGCCCCCAGTCGCCGTTCAGGATCTCGTGCAGCAGCTCCAAGCCGAGACCGCGGCCACGGTGCTCCTCGAGCACATAGACGTCGGCCAGGTAGGCGATGGTCACGCCGTCGGAGACCGCCCTGGCGAAGCCCACCTGCGCCCCGTCCAGGTACAGGCCCACGACTCTGCTGGAGCCCTGGATCGAGCGCTGCACGAGCTCCAGCGAACGCTCACGCCCCCAGTAGGACTGGCCGCTGATGAAGGCGTGCACCGCAGCCGCGTCGATCTGCTCGGGATCGTCGTCGAGCTCGAAGCCGTCGCTCAGCTGGCGTCGCATCGGCTCATCCCTCCAGCACCGCGCCGAGACGCGCCAGCGCCTCATCGACGTCGGCCTCCTCGATCGTCAGCGGCGGCAGCAGACGCACGGTCCCCGCTCCGGTGGCGTTGAGCACCAGCCGCTGCTCGAGCAGCGCCCGGCGCACGACCGCCGGCGCGGACACGTTCAACTCGCAGGCCAGCATCAGGCCGCGCCCGCGCACCGCCGTGACATGCGGCAGGCGCTGCAAGCCGGCGGCCAGCCTCAGCCCAAGCTCGCGCACACGCGCCAGCAGCCGCTCGTCGTCGGTCACCTCGAGCGCCGCCAGCGCGGCGCTCGCCACCACCGGCCCGCCCGCGAAGGTCGAGCCGTGATCGCCCGCCACCAGCACATCGGCGAGCCGCTCGCCGGTGACCAGCGCGCCGATCGGAAGGCCCCCGCCGAGCGCCTTGGCGGTCGTGATCGCGTCGGGCTCGACGCCCGTCTGCTCGTAGGCCCACAGCGTGCCGGTGCGGCCCATGCCGCACTGGACTTCGTCGAAGATCAGCGCGGCGCCATGCTCGTCGCAGGCCGCGCGCGCGGCCGTGAGCACCTCCGCGGAGAGCACGTTGACGCCGCTCTCCCCCTGGATCGGCTCGAGCAGCACCGCCGCGGTGTCGCCATCGACCGCCGCGCGCAGCTCCGCGGGATCGTCTGCGACCGCCCGGAAGCCCGGGACCAGCGGCGCGAACGGCGCCTGCTTGGCCTCCTGCGGCGTCGCCGACAGCGCTCCATAGGTGCGTCCGTGGAAGGCGCCGTAGACGACCACCACGTCGCCGCCGGCGCGGGCCTTGCGCGCGAGCTTGATCGCCGCCTCGCTGGCCTCGGCGCCGGAGTTGCAGAAGAACACCTTGCCGCCGAGGCTCGACTCGGACAGCCGCTTGGCCAAGCGCATCGCCGGCTCGGTGTAGAACAGGTTGCTCGTGTGCATCAGGCGTCCCACCTGCTCGCGCACCGCCGCCACCACCCGCGGGTGGCAGTGCCCGATGCTCGTGACCGAGATGCCGCACAGGAAGTCGAGGTACTCGTTGCCCTCGCTGTCCCACAGGCGCGCGCCCTCGCCGCGCACGAACTCCACCGGCATCCGCGCATACGTGTGGATCACGCTCGAGCGCTCGAGCTCCTGCAGCTCCGCGAGGCTCACTGCTCGCCCTCGCCCGTGGGCGCAGCCTCGATCTTGGTTCCGATCCCAGCGTCCGTGAACAGCTCGAGCAGCAGCGAGTGCGCGACGCGCCCGTCGAGGATGTGCGCGGCGCTGACGCCGTCGCCGATCGCTTTCAGGCAGGCTTCGAGCTTCGGGCGCATGCCGCCGTCGAGGCTTGGCAGGGCGCTCTCCACGCGCTCGGCGCTGGCCTGCCCGATCAGGCTCGCCGGGTCGGCTGGATCGGCCAGCCAGCCGGGCACGTCGGTCAGGAACACGACCTTGTAGGCGCCCAGCGCGCCCGCCACCGCGCCCGCTGCCTCGTCGGCGTTGACGTTGTAGGAGTTGCCCTCGCGGTCGGCGCCGACGGAGGCGATCACCGGGATGTAGTCGCTGGCGACGTGCTCGATCACGCCGATGTTGACGCGCTCGATGCGCCCGACGAAGCCGATGTCCTCGCCGCCGGGCGCGGTGCGACGGGCGACGCGGAACAGCGAGCCGTCATCGCCGCAGAGGCCGACCGCCGGCTGGCCGTGGCGGTTCAGGCGCAGCACGATCTCCTTGTTGACCTTGCCGACGAGCACCATCTTCGCGACCTCCACGGTGCTCTCGTCGGAGACGCGCAGGCCGCCGACGAACTGCACAGGCAGGCCGAGCCGTTCCATGTAGCCGGTTATCTCCGGGCCGCCGCCGTGCACGACGATCGGGTTCAGGCCGACGTACTTGAGCAGCACCACGTCACGCGCGAACTCCTCGCGCAGCTCGGCATCCTCCATCGCGGCGCCGCCGTACTTGATCACCACGGTCCTGCCGTAGAACTCCCTGATGTACGGGAGCGCCTCTAGCAGCGTGCCTACGTCACGCATCCGGGCCCCTTCGCGTCGCGTTGGTCATGTGTGGTAATCCGCGTTCACTGTGACGTACTCGTGCGACAGATCGGAGAAGAACACCTCGGTCTCCGCGTCGATCGAGTCCCGCCCACCCAAGGTGATCTCGTACTCGACCTCCTTTGCCTGCAGCGCGCTCGCGAGCGCGTCCTCGTCGTAGGGGATCGCGGCTCCCGCCGAGCACACCTGGATGCCCTCGAGTGAGATGTCGACGGCGAGCGGCGCCGGGAAGCCCGGCTGGCCGGGCGGGGTTCTGATCGCCGCGCCGACCGCCTGGACGATCCGCCCCCAGTTGGGATCGCCGCTGTGCAGCGCCGCCTTCACCAGCGGCGAGTTGGCGACGGCGCGGGCGGCGGCCTCGGCGCCGTCGAGCTCGCCGCCGCGCACGAGCACGCGCGCGATCCGCGCGGCGCCCTCGCCGTCGGCCACCATCATGATCGCGAGCTGGCGCAGCAGCGCGTCGAGCGCCTCGCCGAAGCGCAGCTCGTCCTCGCTCTCGGGGGCGATGCTGACGCCGCTGGAGCCAGAGCACATCAGGATCGCGGTGTCGTTCGTCGAGAGCTGCCCGTCGACTGAGGCGCGGTCGAACGAGCGCTTGACGCAGACGCCGAACAGCAGCTCGGCGGTCTCGGGTTCGAGCTCGGCGTCGGTCTGCACGAAGCAGAACATCGTGGCGAAGCGCGGCGAGATCATGCCCGCGCCCTTGCACTGAGCCGTGAGGCGCACGGTCCCGGAGGGCAGCTCGACCTCCAGGCAGGCGCGCTTCTCGAACGCGTCGGTCGTCTGGATCGCCTGCTGCAGGTCCGTGTCGCCCTCGCGACGAAGCTGCTTGTGCGCGGCGAGGATGCCGCCGAGGATCTTCTCCACCGGCAGGTTGTCGCTGATGCCGCCGGTCGAGGCGACCGCGATCGTGCTCGCCGGCAGCCCCAGGGCACCCGCGGCGGCGCCCTGCGTCTTGGCTGCGTCTTCGAGCCCACGCTTGCCGGTGGCGGCGTTGGCGCAGCCGGAGTTGGCGAGGATCGCGCGCAGCCCGCCCAACTGGCAGCGCTCCCTGCTGAGCAGCACCGGCGCGGCCGGCGTGGCCGTGGCTGTGAAGCGCGCGGCGCTGACGGGGTTCTCGGCGTCGCACACCAGCAGCCCCAGGTCGGGGTTGCCGCTGGGCTTGATCCCGCATGTCACGCCGGCGGCCCTGAAGCCGGCGGGCAGCCCGGCGTCGAGTGCGAGCTCGCGCACGTGTGCCGGCGCGGGCACCCAGCGCGAGCCGAAGAACGGCTGCGGTGGGCCCTCGGAGCTCCGATCGCCGAACACGTCTTTGCCGGCGCTCACAGCAACCCCCTCGTCTCTGCCAGCCCGAACATCAGGTTGAGGTTCTGCACGGCCTGCGAGGAGGTGCCCTTCCAGAGGTTGTCGATCGCGCCGAACGCGATCACCTTGCCGGTGTGCTCGTCGGCGGCCGCGAACACCCTGCAGTAGTTGGTCTCGCGCACCTCGAGAACGCCGGGCGGACGCTCGACGAGCTCCACGAACGGCTCCTCGGCGTAGGCGTCGGCGTACATGCTGTGAAGCTCCTGGGCGGGGACCGTGCGCGTGGTGGTGACGTAGCAGCTGGCCATCTCGCCCTGGTCGAGCGGTACGAGGTGCGCCTGGAACTGGACCTTCAGCTCGCGGTGCGCGGGGTCCAACTGCGCGAGCTGCTCCTCGATCTCGGGCGTGTGGCGGTGCGCTGCGACCTTGTAGGGGACGATGTTCTCGCCGGCGATCGACAGGTGCGTGGTCTCGTCGAACACGCGCCCGGCGCCGGAGATGCCCTGCTTGGCGTCGATCACGACGTCGGCGATCAGCCCGGCGCGCGCGAGCGGCGCGAGCGCGAGCAGCGAGGCGGTCGGATAGCAGCCGGGGTTGGCGACGATCGCAGCGCCGGCGATTCGCTCGCGGTGCAGCTCGGTCAGCCCGTAGACCGCGTCCTCGAGCAGCTCCGGGCGGGGGTGCTCCCCGTACCAGCGCTCGTAGCTGGCCAGCGAGCGCAGGCGGAAGTCGGCGCTGAGATCGACGACGCGGATGCCGCGTTCGCGCAGCGCCGCGACAGTGGGCGCGGCGGCGGCGTGCGGGTAGGCGACGATCGCCGCGTCGATCCCGTCGAGGCGCTCGAGCTCGAGCGCCTGGATCTCGAGCGGCACGCGATAGCGCGGGTAGACATCCTGCAGCGGGCGCCCGAGCTCCGAGCGACCGGTGACGGCGACGAGCTCGAAGTCGGGGTGGCGCCACAGCAGGTGCGCGGCGAGCGCGCCGGTGAAGCCGGTGGCGCCGGCGACGATCATCCGCGGTCCATCCGCGGTGCTCGCCTGTGACGCGAGGCTAGCCACGCAGCTCACCTCCCAGCTCCTGGAGCGCCTGGACGATGCGCGCCCGCACGGGCTCGATGTCCTCGTCGGTGAGCGTGCGCTCGAGCGTGCGGAACGACAGCGCGAGCGCGAGCGAGCGCCGCCCCTCCCCCACCTGCTCGCCCGTGTACACGTCGAACACGCGCGCATCCTCGAGCACCGAGCCGGCGGCGGCGCGCACGCGCGCGAGCGCCTCCGCGGCGGTGACCGACTCGGGCAGCGTGACCGCCAGGTCCTGGCGCAGCGGCGGGAACGGCCCGAACGCGGTGTACTCCACGAGCGGCGAGGCGAGCGCGGCGAGCTTGCCGAGGTCGATCGCGAACCCGGCCGCGCGCTGCAGGTCCCAGGCGCCGGCGACGAGCGGGTGCAGCTCGCCGATGAAGCCCAGGCGCACGTCGCCGACCGTCACCGCGGCGCTGCGCCCTGGGTGCAGGAACGGCCAGGTGGCGGGCGTGACCGACCAGTTCAGCCCGAAGCGCTCGAGCAGCGCGCCCAGCAGCGCCTTGGCGGCGAAGAAGTCGGCCTCGCGCCGCTCACCGCGCCACGAGCGGGGCTCGAGCTCGCCGCTCAGCAGCGCGCCGAGGCCGTGGTGCTCATCGGCGGGACGCTGATCCGCGGAGGCGCGGTAGACGGTGCCCGACTCGAAGATCGCGACGTCGGGGCCGTTGCGTGCGACGTTGTGCTGGGCTGCGTCCAGCAGCGAGCCGAGCAGCGTCGGGCGCATGATCGACTGCGCCTCAGACAGCGGGTTCTCCAGCTCGACCACATGGCGCAGCTCGTGATCCGCCGGAAGCAGCAGCCGGTCGAGCAGCGCGGGGTCGGTGAAGCTCCAGCCGACGATCTCATACAGGCCGCGACCGACGAGCGCGTCCTCGGCGGCGCGCCGCACGCGCTGAGCGTGCGTGAGCGCTCCGGCGGCGCCGCGGCGGGCCGGCAGCGTCGCCGGCAGCCGCTCGAGGCCGTCGATGCGGGCGACCTCCTCGATCAGGTCGATCTCGCGTGTGACGTCCTCGCGCCGCAGCGCCGGCACGCTCACCTGCAGGCCGTCCTCGACCGGCTCGCTGGCGAAGTCGAGCGCCTCCAGGATCTCAGCCTGACGCGCGACTGGCACGGACACGCCGAGAATCGACTGCACGCGCGCCTCGCGCAGGTGGATCCTCGGTCGAGGCGCGATCCAATCGGCAGACTCGAGGCCGACATCGATCGTGCCCGCGGCGACGGTGGCGCCGCACAGATCGATCATCAGCTGCGTGGCGAGCGCCTGCGCGTGAATGCACTGCTCGGGCTGGAGGCCCTTCTCGAAGCGCCCGGAGGCCTCGCTGCGCAGCCCGAGCTTCCACGAGCTGCGGTTGATGTTGGGGCCGTTCCAGGTGGCGACCTCCATCAGCACGCGCTTGGTGTCGGGCTCGACCTCCGAGCGCGCGCCGCCCATCAGCCCGGCGATCGAGGTGGGGCCGTCGGCGTCCTCGATCACGACCATCTCGGTGTCGAGCGTGCGCGTCTGGGAGTCGAGCGTCTGCACCTGCTCGCCGTCGTGCGCGCGGCGCACGGTCAGGCGCGCACCGGCGACGCGATCGAGGTCGAAGGCGTGCAGCGGCTGCCCGGTGAGCAGCATCGCGTAGTTGGTGATGTCGACGACGTTGTTGATCGGCCGCTGCCCCGCAGCGGTGAGCCTTGCCTTCAGCCACGGCGGCGAGGGTGCGATCGTGACGTTCTCGAACACGCGCGCGGTGAAGCGCGGGCACAGATCGGGGCACTCGACGAGCACGCTCGCGCCGGCGACGGGGCCCTCTGAGCCGGGATCGTCGCTCCATGGCTCCGGCGCCAAGGCGGCGCCGGTGGCGGCGTGCAGCTCACGCGCGACGCCGTAGACGCCGAGGCAGTCGGGCCGGTTGGGCGTGATCTCGAGCTCGAGCACGTCCATCGCGATCGCCAGCACCTCCGCGAGCGGCGTGCCGGGGGCGAGCTCCGCGTCGAGCAGCTGGCCGTCGAGCACGAGGATCCCCTCCGAGCCGGTGCTGATCTGCAGCTCCGACTCCGACAGGATCATGCCTTCGGAGACGACGCCGCGCAGCTTCGCCTGCTTGAGCTTGGTGCCGTCGGGCATCACCGCGCCCGGTCGAGCCACGGCGACGGTCTGCCCGGCGGCGACGTTGGGCGCGCCGCAGACGATCGTCGCGGGCTGTTCGTCCTCGGCGCCGATGTCGACGCTGCAGACCTTCAGCCGGTCGGCGTCGGGGTGCTGCTCGGCGCTGAGCACGCGCCCGACGACGAAGCCCTCGACGGCGGGCACACCGTAGTGGTGGATCGCCTCGACCTTCGTTCCGGTCATCGTCAGGCGCTCCTCGATCTGGTGCACGTCCAGCGCGGGATCGCAGTATTCACGCAGCCACGGCAGCGGCACCCTCATCCTGCACCCCCATGGCGGCGCCGGATCGGCGTCCTCGGTCGCTCGCGTGCAAAGCACGCCACGCTCCCTGCGTCCTTGACCGGCTTGCCCTGGGTGCACAGGATCATGAGAACTGCTCCAGGAACCTGATGTCGTTCTCGTAGTAGAGCCTGAGGTCGGGGATGCCGTGCTTGAGCATCGCGATCCGCTCGACGCCCATCCCCCAGGCGAAACCCTGGACCTTCTCGGGGTCATAGCCGGGCGCGTTGGCCTCGCTGGTGGGCACGTGGGAGTAGACGTTGGGATCGACCTCTCCCGCGCCGAGCACCTCGAGCCAGCCCTCGCCCTTGCAGAGATAGCAGCGTGAGCCGTCCTTCATGAAGCCCTTGCCACCGCAGTGAAAGCAGGAGACGTCGACCTCGACGCTGGGCTCGGTGAAGGGGAAGAAGTGCGGGCGCAGGCGCACGTCGCGCTCGCCGCCGAAGACCGCGCGCGCGAACTCGAGCAGCGTTCCCTTGAGGTCGGCGAGCGTGATGTCCTCGTCGACCGCGAGCCCCTCGATCTGATGGAACTGCGGTGTGTGCGTGGCATCGGAGTCGGGCCTGTAGACGCGCCCGGGGATCACCACGTACAGCGGCGGCGGGTGCGTCTCCATCGCGCGCACCTGCATCGGCGAGGTGTGCGTGCGCAGCACCAGCTCCTCGGCGGCCAGCGGCGAGGGCGGCTGCCCCGGGCGCGGCTCGGCCGGCTCCAGTGTCTGAAGCCCGCCCTCCCGCCTGACGTAGAAGGTGTCGGTGCGCGCCCGCGCGGGGTGCGTGGGGCTGTGGTTGAGCGCGTCGAAGTTGTAGTGGACGGTCTCGATCTCGGGGCCCTCCATGACGGTGAAGCCGAGGCCGAGGAAGATGTCTTCCAGCTCGCGGCGCGTGGCGCTGAGCACGTGCAGGCGGCCGATCGGCTGCAGCGGGGAGCCGGGCAGCGTGACGTCGATGCGGTCGGCGAGCAGGCGCTGCTCGAGCTCGCCTGTGGCCAGCTCGTCACTGCGTGCCTGGATCAGCGCCTCGAGCGCCTGGCGCGCCTGGTTGGCGGCCTTGCCGACCGCGCCGCGCTGCTCCGCGGGCAGCGCGGCGACGCCGCGCAGCAGCTGCGGCAGCTCGGCCTTGCGTCCGAGGTAGCGCACGCGCAGCTCCTCGAGCTCAGCGCTCGATCCAGCCGTGCCGATCGCGCCCTCGGCCTCGCGCTGGAGCTGTTGGATGCGATCGATCATGACGCCGGGACCGTATCGTTGGGGCGGGCGGGACAACGATACGGTCGGCGGGTCATCTCATACAGCGCCACGGTCGCTGCCATCGCGGCGTTGAGCGAGTCCGAGGCGATCGGGATCCGCGCGGCGCGGTCGCAGGCGGCGATCACGGTGTCGGGCAGCCCCTCGCGCTCGGCGCCGATCAGCAGCGTGACCGCGCCAGCGCGCACGCTGGGCGCTTCGTCCTCGTCGCCTGCGCCGCGCGCGGCGGCGTGCTCGAGCGGCCCGCGCAGCGGCTCCTCGGCGTCGGCGGCGAGCGCGATCCGCTCGCCGGGCAGCTCGCTGAGGTCGCTGACGTGCGCGAGTCGCGCGCTGAAGATCGCGCCCATGCTCGCGCGCACGGCCTTGGGACCGTGCGGGTCCGCGCAGCCGGGCCCGAGCGCGACGCAGGAGGCACCGAAGGCCTGCGCCGAGCGCAGCACCGTGCCGACGTTGCCGGGATCCCCGACGCGGTGTAGGTACACGCACAGCGGCCCGACGGCGGGACCCCAGCGCTGCTCGTAGACGGCCAGCACGCGCGTGCCGGAGCCGAGCGCGGACACGCTCGCGAGCGCGGAGCGCTCGACTTCATGGAAGTCGTCGTTGCCGAGGCCCGAGCCGGTGAGCCGGTAGCCCTCGAGCGCGGGGCGTCCCGCCCGCTCGGCGGCCGCGATCAGGTCCTCGCCTTCGGCCAGGAACGTGGCGCTGCGCGCGCGCTCGCGCTTGGTGTGCAGGCGGCGCACGGCCTTCAGGCGGGGGTTCTGTGGGGATTGGATCTGGCTCATGTCACAAAAAAAGCGCCGTCCTTTTCAGGAGCGACGCCCGGGAGGCTGTCTGTCGTGTGCCGGGGCCCCGGCGGTCCGGGGTCAGGCAGCCGACGCCTCGCGGGCGACCTCGGCGAAACGTCGGAATGTGTCTGCGTCGCGCACGGCGATGTCGGCGAGCACCTTGCGGTCGAGCTCGACGCCGGCCAGCTTGAGGCCGTGCATCAGCTGCGAGTAGCTCATGCCGTTGATACGCGCGGCGGCGTTGATGCGCGTGATCCACAGGCGCCGGAAGTCGCGCTTGCGGTTGCGCCGGTCGCGATATGCGTAGGCGTCTGCCTTGAGCAGCGCCTCCTTCGCCCGCTTGTAGTTCGAGTGCGCCTCGCCGCGGAAGCCCTTGGTCTGCTCGAGTACCGCGCGGCGCTTCTTGCGGGCGCCGACGGAGCGCTTGACCCTGGTCACTTGCCCACCCCAAGCATCCGCTTGATCCGCGGCGTGTCGTCGTCGGAGACCATCATCGCGCGGCCGAGGTCGCGCTTGTGCTTGGGCGACTTCTTCTCGAGGATGTGGCTCGTGAAGGCGTGCCGACCGCGCACCTTGCCGGTGGCGGTGACTTTGAAGCGCTTCTTCGCGCCGGAGTGTGTCTTCATCTTGGGCATAGGATCAGAGAACGAGGGGCCCGGCTAGCCGACCTACGGTCGTCTGCGCCACCCTCGAAGCGACGATTATGACACGGTGCTGCCGGCGGCCGCGGTTCCGTCGTCCGCGGCGGTGGGCTCCGGCGCCTCGGAGGGCTCCTCGGCGGCGGGCTCCGGGGCGCTTGCTGATGCCTCGGCGGCGGACTCCGGGACGCTTGCGAGCTCCTCGGAAGCAGGCTCGGCGGCAGGCTCCGGGGTGCTTACGGATGGCTCGGCGGCGGCTGTCTTGCTCTGCTCGAGCGGTGACTGCAGCGCCTCTGAGGCGACGTCGCCTCCCTCGCCGGAGAAGACCTCGTCGGTTGCGTGCGCGTCGTCGGCCTTGCCGGCGAGCACGGCTTTGGAGGGCGCCATCATCATCGTCATGTTGCGCCCTTCCTGCATCGGGCGCTGCTCGACGACGCCCAGCTCGGAGAGCTCTTCGGCGAGGCGGTCGAGGATCGCGGTGCCGCGCTCGGGGTGGGTGACCTCGCGCCCGCGGAACATGATCGTGACCTTGACCTTGTCCTTGTGCTTGAGGAAGCGCTCGACGTGGTGCTTCTTGGTGTCGTAGTCGTGCTCGGCGATCTTCGGGCGGAACTTGATCTCGCGCACGGTGATCTGCTGCTGGTGCTTGCGTGCCTGCTTGACCTTCTGGGCCTGCTCGTACTTGTACTTGGAGTAGTCGAGCACGCGGCACACGGGCGGGCGCGCCTCGGGTGCCACCTCGACGAGGTCAAGGTCGCGTTCTTGGGCGAAGACGAGCGCGTCGGGCGTCTTGAGCACGCCGATCTGGTTGCCCTCATCGTCGATCAGGCGCACCTCGGGCACGCGGATTCGCTCGTTGATCCTCGTCGTGTCCCGCTCAGGCGGGCGCCGGTCGAACCTGCGGGGAACCGGCACTAGGTGTGATTGCTGCGCGTCAAGCGAACGCTACGCGCGGCGTTCTGAGGATTTGGTGGGCTGCAACGGCGGGGATTATAGCTCTCCCTGCAATCGCCCGGCGAAGTCGCCGCTCGGCATGCTGCCGAGATCGCCTTCGGGCTCGCCGTCCTCGCCGCGGATGCGCGTGCGCACCGAGACGGTTCCATCTGCCTGCTCGCGCTCGCCCACGACCAGCATGTATGGGATCTTGCGCAGCTCCGCCTCGCGGATCTTGCGCCCGATCGACTCGCTGCGAGCGTCGAGCTCGACCCTGGCCTGCTCGCCTCGAAGGCTGTCTCTGACCGAGGCGCCGTAGTCGTTGAAACGGTCGGAGACCGGCAGCACGATCGCCTGCACCGGCGCCAGCCACAGCGGCAGCTCGCCGGCGTAGTGCTCGATCATGATGCCGATGAAGCGCTCGTAGGAGCCGAACATCGCGCGATGGATCATCACCGGCGTGTGCTCCTGGTTGTCGGCGCCGGTATAGCTGAGCTCGAAGCGCGCCGGCATCGAGTAGTCGAGCTGCACGGTGCCCAGCTGCCAGGAGCGCCCGAGCGAGTCGGTCAGGTGCATGTCGATCTTGGGCCCGTAGAAGGCGCCGTCGCCGAGGTTCAGCTCGTAATCGAGTCCCATCTCCTCGAGCACGCGCGTGAGCTTCGCCTCGGCGCGGTCCCACATCTCGTCGGTGCCGACGCGCTGCTCGGGGCGCGTGGAGAGCTCGAGGCTGACATCGAAGTCGAACAGCTCGTAGGTGGCGAACGCCATCTCCAGGCAGCCGCGGACCTCCTCCTGCACCTGCTCCTCGGTGCAGAAGATGTGCCCGTCATCCTGGGCGAAGTGGCGCACGCGCAGGAGGCCGTGCAGCACACCCGAGGCCTCGTTGCGGTGCAACAGGCCCGGCTCTGAGTAGCGGATCGGCAGCTCGCGGTAGGAGTGCCTGGTGGTCGAGTACAGGTGGCAGTGCGCCGGGCAGTTCATCGGCTTGACCGCCATCTCGCGCCCCTCTACCTCGAGCGTGAACATGTGCTCGCGGTACTTGCCCCAATGCCCGGAGGTCTTCCACAGCTCGGAGTCGAAGATCTGCGGCGTCTTGACCTCGCTGTAGCCGCGCTCCAGTCCCATCCTGCGCGACAGCGCGACGAGCTCGTTGAACACGCTCGTACCCGCCGGCTGCCAGAACGCGGCGCCCGGCGAGAGCTCCGAGAAGCTGAACAGCCCGAGCTCGCGCCCGAGCTTGCGGTGGTCGCGTGCCTTGGCCTGCTCGATGCGCTCGAGGTGCTCCTCGAGCTCAGCCTTGGTGAAGAACGCGGTGCCGTAGATGCGCGTGAGCATCGTCCGCGTGGAGTCACCGCGCCAGTAGGCGCCGGCGAGCGAGCTGAGCTTGAAGGCGCCGATGGTCTTGGTGGAGGGCGCGTGCGGGCCGCGGCAGAGGTCGGTGAAAGGTCCGTTTGTGTAGAGCGAGACGGTCCTCAGCGGCTCGCGGTGCAGGCTCTGCTGAGCTGCGGTGACGAGGTCGTCGATCAGCTCGACCTTGTAGTCCTGGCGCTCGGCCAGGAAGCGCTCGCGCGCGAGCGCGACCGGCACGTCCTCGCGCTCGAACGCCTCGGCCGCCTTGATATGCGCCCGCATGCGCTCTTCGATCCGGGGAAAGTCGGCCTCGGAGAGAGCGACGGCGTCGGGGAACTCGAAGTCGTAGTAGAAGCCGTCTTCGATCGGCGGCCCGATCGAGATCTTGACGCCCTCGTACAGCTCCATGACGGCGGCGGCGAGCACATGCGCGGTGTCGTGGCGGATCAGCTCGAGGGCCTTCGGCCCGCTTTTATTAGTGAGGATCGCGAGGTGCGCCCCGTCGGGCAGCGGGCGCGCGAGATCGCGCACCTCGGGACTCGCGCCCGTTTCGGCGTGCGTGACTTCAACCGCGAGCGCAGCGCGCGCGAGCCCGGGTCCGATCGCCGCAGCCGCGTCGGCGCCGGTGGCGCCGTCGGGCAGCTCGAGCTTGTTTCCGTCGGGGAGGGTGATCGTGAGCGACATCGCAGCGCTGCAGGCTACCCGGCTGCGGTGAGACTTTTCAGGCGATCTGCCAGAGAGCGTCGTCGGCCAGCGCTTCGCGCTTGATCGTGCCGGCGCCGAGGAGCTCGATCAGCGCGCGCTCGGCGCTGTCGCGATCGGGCAGCTGGTTGTTCTGCGCGAGGATCGCCGCGACCTCGGCGGTGACGAGGCCGTCGGGGAAGCGGCGCAGGGCGTCGATCGCCTCCTCAGGCGGCGCCTGGCGCTCGAGCGTGGGGTCGAGGTTGGCGATCAGCACGTCGTAGGCCTCGATCGTCTGGAAGCCGCCGGCCTCCAGACGCAGCCCGGCCTCGCCGTGGAAGACGAGCGAGGGAGCGGAGTAGCGCACGGGCCCATCGGTCTGGCGCGCCTTGCCCTGGAAGTCGGTCGGGCCGCCCTCGGCGCTGCGCGTCTGCTCCTTGTCGTCCTCGTAGGCGGCGAGCGTCGCCTGATCGTCGATCGCGGCGACCACGGACTCGACGTCGAGTCCGTTCACACGCGCGAGCGCTTGCGCGATGTCGGCGTCCTGGTCGAGCAGCAGCGTGGTCGTGAACCACGCGAGCTGCAGCGCGCGCAGCACCTCGTCCTCGCGACCGGGGAACAGCCGCCGCGTGGCGACGATCGCGCGGCAGGCGCGCGAGGTGGCACTGACGCGGGCGCGCGGCTGCATCAGCAGCGGCATGCCGAAGCGTTTGAAGTAGCTCTGCTGGCCGATCGTCGAGCGCGTGGGCGTGTAGCCGGCGTCGATGTAGCGCTGCGGATCCTCGGCCAGGCCGATCGTCACCAGGCGCCAGTCGAGCTGGTCGCCGTAGCGCCAGCGCAGTACGGCAAGCGCGGGGCTGGCGGAGTAGGCGAACGGACAGCCGGGGTCGGTGAAGTGAGTGACGCTGATCTTTCCCATCGCCCAATGATTGCACGTGCAAGCAGTTGATCGCGATTGAACATCACGGACTGCAGACGATCGTCTGAATCTCGCCTGATGACAATCGTCCGAATCTTGTGCGAATATCGCGCTATGACCAACACCCAACGCATCTCCATCTCGATCACCCTGTCCCCCGCCCAGGTCGATGCGGTCGTGCGCGCCGCCACCAACAGCCGGACGCCGGGCGTCTCAGCGCTGCTCGGTGGCCATGTGCCGGCTGACAATGACGACCCGCGCCTGTCGCGATCGCTGCTGCGCGGGCTCTCGCTGCTGAGCTCGTTCGAGCCGGACGGCTCGGAGCGCGGGATCATCGAAATCGCCGAGGACCTCGGCATGAGCCCCAGCACGACCCATCGATACGCCTCCACGCTGGTGGAGTTGGGCCTGCTCGAGCGCTGCCCGAAGACCCGCAAGTACAGCCTCCCCGCTAGTCAGCTGCCGGCCGCTGACTAGCGGTCGGCACGGGCGCGCGCGGGCGCGCCGTGCCGACCAGGCCAGCGCCGTCTGTGGGGATGGCGTGACAGCAGCAAGATACCAGCAGGTGGCTGTCTGGATCTTGCTACTCGCGACGTGCGATGTTTCTGATTGTGTCCGCTCCAACGCAACCAGATACCGCACTCGCGGCCACCGTGCGGCGTATGCGCCTCGAGCGCGGCGACACTCAAGAGGATCTGGCACACCGCGCCGGACTGACAGTCGCGGCATTTGCGCGGATCGAGCGCGGGCACGCCAACCCGACGTGGACGACCGTCAGGCGCATCGCGCTCGCCCTGGAGGTCAGCCTGGCGACATTGGCCGAGGCAGTCGAACACAGCAAAGCGCGTCCCTAGAAGTCAACCCTGCCGGGTGGTGGCGCCTCAGACGGGCTCAGGCGCCTCGAGCGCGCGCAGGTGCTCGTCCACGCGCCGCACCCAGTCCTCTGATACCTCGTCGGCCTGTTGCGAGAGCCGCGGCGCCGGCACGGTGAGATCGTCGGGCGCGGGGATGCCGAGGTGCTCGAGCACGCGCCGGATGACCGCGTCGGTGCTCTCGGCGAGCTCCTCGTAGGTGAGCTTCAGCGGTTCGTATCCAAGCCCCAGGAAGTAGGCGTCCCAGGAGGCGTCGTGTGCGGTCAGCAGCCGCACCAGGTAGTTGATCGCGCGAAACGAGAAGACGGGCTCGACGGCGCGCGAGACCTCATCGCCCGCCTTCCATGCCTGAGTCTGCACGGCCTTCCACAGCGACACCGCCTGACGGATCTTGTTCTCGCGTGTGATCTGGACGTAGCGCAGGCCGGGAAAGGCGCGCGCGAGCAGGTCGGGCAGCGGGCGCTCGGCCATCCCCTCGATTCCGCGCAGCAGCTGCGCGAAGTCGCCGAGGTAGCCCCACATCAGCTTCGCGCCGAAGACGCCATTGGCAGTCGTGCCCTCCTCCAGCGCCCAGGCCAGGTACTGCTCGTAGGTCTCCGGATGCCATAGCGGGTTGGGTTTGGCCATCCCGTCGGGCATCTCGCGGAAGGCGAGCCGCTCGACGATGTTGGCATGGCGCTCGGGATCGAAGTACTCATGCGGGCGGCGCGGCAGCCCCGAGCGACTGAGTGCCTCGAAGTACTCCTGGGGATGACCCGCCACGCCGGTCTGATCGAGCGCGTGGCAGAGTAGAGTGCTGCCGCTTCGCGGCGTGGCGCACACCAGGTAGGAGAGCATCGGCGTCATCTCAGGACAATCCCATCAAGCACATTGACTTAGTGGACATTACAGTGACCAAGCTTCCGAACATCCTCTACATGCACTCCCACGACACCGGTCGCTACGTGCAGCCATACGGCGAGCCGGTGCCGATGCCCAACGTGCAGGCCCTTGCCGACCAGGGCGTGCTGTTCCGCGAGGCGTTCTGCGCCGCGCCGACCTGCTCGGCCAGTCGCGCATGCCTGCTCACCGGGCAGTACAGCCAGAGCAACGGCATGCTCGGGCTCGCCCATCGCGGCTGGTCGTTGCGCGACTACCGCCATCACATCGTCAACGTACTGCGCGGCGTCGGCTACACCTCGACGCTGATCGGCGAGCAGCACATCTCCAAGGAGCCGGACGTGATCGGCTACGACGAGGTGATGAAGATCCCGACGACGCGCGTCGACACGGTCGCACCGCTGGCGATGGAGGTGCTGCGCCGCAAGCGCGAGCGCCCGCTGTTCCTGTCGGTTGGCTTCTTCGAGACGCACCGTGAATTCCTCGGTCCGGGCTCGCTCCGGGACGTTCACTACTCAAAGCCGCCCAACAACCTGCCTGACAGCCCCGAGGTGCGCGCGGACGTGGCCGCCTTCAAGGCCAGCGCGCGCTCCTTGGATCACGGCGTTGGCATGGTGCTCAACCAGCTGGACGCCTCGGGGCTGATGGACGACACGCTGATCATCTTCACAACCGACCATGGGATGCCGTTCCCGGGCGCCAAGGCGACGCTGTATGACCGCGGGCTGGGCGTGATGCTGATCCTGCGCGGACCGGAGCCGTTCAACGGCGGCCGCGTGATCGACGCGCTCGTCTCGCACATCGACATCTACCCGACCGTCTGCGAGTACCTGGGGATCGAGCGCCCGCCGTTCTTGGAAGGGGTCTCGCTGCTGGAGCTGCTGCATGGGCACAGCGCGAGCGTGCGCGAGGAGATCTTCGCCGGCTCCACCTGGCACGCGGCATATGAGCCCCAGCGCACGATCCGCACGGAGCGCCACAAGTACATTCGCCGCTGGGGCGACCGCAAGACGCCGGTGCTGCCGAACACCGACGACGGCCCGAGCAAGGATCTGCTGCTGCGCGCCGGCTGGGCCGAGCGCGAGATCCCCAAAGAGCAGCTGTATGACCTGCTGTACGACCCCAACGAGGCCGACAACCGGCTCGCCGACCCCGCCTACGCGGAGGTGCTCGCGGATCTGCGCGCGCGCCTGCAGACGTGGATGCGCGACACCAACGACCCGCTGCTGGCGGGGCACGTCGACCCGCCGCCGGGAGTGGAAATCAACCTCCCCGACCAGCTCTCTGCGAGCGATCCGACGATCCGGATCGAGTGATCAGCGCACGCGCCGCTGCAGGAAGTCGACGAGCAGCTCGGTGCTGCGCTCGGGCTGATCGTCCCACACGAAGTGCCCGGCACCTTCGACCGTGACCAGCTCGGAGTCGGCGAGCTCGGCGTTGAAGCGCTCGGCCATCGCCACACCCGCGAACGGGTCCTCGCGCCCCCACACGATCAGCGCCGGCAGCCCCAGCGCAGCGACGCGGCCCTCATAGGGGATCAGCTTCTCGAAGTCGCCGGAGCGGTAGAGCTCGAGCTGGCCCATGCGCCGTGTGTCGTCGGCGAACGCCTTCCAGTAATGCGCGAGCGCCTCATCGCTCATGCCGGGTGAGACGGCGCGCAGGGCGGCGCTGAGGCCCTCGGGCGTATACGCGCCGATCAGCTTCTCGCCCTCCTCGGGCGTACGCATCAGGTTCGCTAGGTCGTGCCACTTGCGGTCGGCGAAGAAGCCGCCATCGGAGATCACCAGCGCGCTGGCGGCGCCGGGGTGATCACAGGCCCAGCGCAGCCCGATCATCACGCCCCAGTCGTGCGTCACGAGCGCCACCGGGCCCGGCTGCAGCTCGCTGACGAAGCGCTCGAGCGCCTCGACGTGGTGCTCCCAGGAGCCGTATCCCGGCGCGCCAGGCTCGGAGTCCCCATATCCGGGCAGGTCGGGCGCCAGCGCCCGCCAGCCCGCGTCGGCGAGCGCGGGCAGCGTGTGCTGCCACATGTAGGAGGACTCGGGGTAGCCGTGTACGAGCAGGACCGCGGGGCTCGAGGCCGCTCCAGCCTCGCGGTAGGCAAGGCCGCCTGCTTGCGCCAGCTCGCTCATTGGCCGAACACTACGCCACCGTAAGCGCGCCGGCGCGAGTCCCGCTCGCGTGGCGTTACTCGAGCTCCGTGCTGAGAATCGAGCGCGGGTCCACCTGCGCGCGCGGATCGGCGCTCGCCGGCAGCTGTGCACCTTCGACGTCGATCCGGGTGACGCTCAGATAGCGCACGAACGCGACGATCAGGACCGTCAGCGCGATCGCGACCGGACCGGTGGTGAAACCGAGCCCGCCGTTGTGAGGAGAGACCGCCATCCAGTCAGCGAAAGAGGCACCGAGCGGGCGGGTGAGGATGTATGCGAACCAGAAGGTGAGAACCTCGTTCACACCAAAGCGCAGATATGCGATCGCGGGCACGAGGATCCAGGCGGTGAACATGATGCCGGAGGCGAAGAAGCCCAGGTGCATGGTCGTGGCGGTCATGTCGCCGGCGGCCGTTCCGAGCGCGAACGTGGCGAGCACGGTGGCCCAGTAGAAGGACTCGCGGCGCGGTGTGTGGATGCTGTGAATCGAGAGCGTTTTCTCACTCACATACCAGGCGCTCAGAACAGCGGCCAGCACGACCAGGTAGAACGAGGTCGAGATCAGGTAGGGAATGCCCAGCACCACGTGCAGCGCATCGGCGGCGCTGGTGCCGAACACCGCGACTGCCACGACCACCAGCCAGTACTTCCAGGCCACATAGCTCGGTGCCTTGAACTGCAGCCTGAGCGCTACGCCGAGCACGATCAGCATGATCGGCACGGCGATCGCCGGACCGAGTTCCTGGTTGAGGAAGTCCGAGGTCGACTCGCCCATCGCGGTCGTGAGGATCTTCACGACCCAGAACAGCGCGGTGATCTGGGGAACCTTCGAGAGCGCCCGCCGCACGGGAGGCATGACATTAGCCATCGGCGGGAGAGATATCGAAGCGAGATTTGGCGTCGCTAAAGACACGCCCAGATGTGAGGATTCTCATGCGCTTTGAGATAGCGTCCAGTGCATGAGCCCGACGAGCACGAGCGACGGCGCGCAACCGGCGACACAGCCGTGGCTCGCACAGGAGCTGCGCACGGTGGTGAGCGAGCTCGCCCGCTTCAAGCGACCCTCGGCATCCGAGGGCGAGCGCCGCGCGGCCGACTGGATCGCATCGCGCCTGCGCCGGCACGGGCATGCCAGCACGGTCGAGGCCGAGCGCGCCCACGGCGGCTACTGGTGGCCACTGGGGCTGCTCAACGGCGCCACTGCGCTGACGGGGCTCGCGGCGCGGCGATCGCGCTCGCGCTGGACACGCCTGCTGGCAACCGTGCTGGGCGCGGGGGCGGCGGCGGCGATCTGGGATGAAGTCGGCGGCGGGCGGCTGTGGTTTCGCCGCGCGGCGCTGGCACACCGCGACACGTTCAACGTGGTGGCCGAGGCTGGCGACCCGGACGGCGACGAGACCGTCGTGGTGGTGGCCCATCACGACGCCGCTCACAGCGGCCTGGTCTTCCACCCCGCGCTGCCGCGGCTGTTCGCCGAGCGCCTTCCCGCCCTGCACGAGCGCTCCAAGCAGAGCCTGCCGATCATGTACTGCACGTGGCTCGGCCCGGTGCTGGTGGCGCTCGGCTCGGTCTTGGGCCGCGTGCGTCTGCTGCGGGCGGGCTCGCTGCTGAGCGTGGCAGCGGCCGCGGCGATGGCAGACATCGGACGCAGCGAGGTAGTGCCCGGCGCCAACGACAACCTCAGCGCCGTCGCCGTGCTGGTGGCGCTGGCACGCTCGCTGGCCGAGCGCCCGACGCCGGGCGTGCGGGTGCTGCTGCTCTCCACCGGCTCGGAGGAGTCGTTCATGGAGGGCATGCAGGGCTTCATGCGCCGCCACGGCGCCACGCTCGACCCGCGGCACACGACGGTGCTGTGCCTTGAGTGCGTGGGCAGCCCGACGCTGACGCTCGTGGAGGCGGAGGGCATGCTGCGCATGCGCTACTACAGCGACGCCGCGCGCGAGCGCCTGGCGCGGGCGGCCGCAGAGGTCGGCGTGGAGCTCGTGCGCGGGTTGCGCACGGTCGCCGCCACCGATGCGCTGATCGCGCTGCGCCGCGGCTACGACGCGGTCACGCTGGCCTCGGTCGAGGAGACCAAGTTCCCGTCCAACTACCACTGGCCCACAGACACGCCGGAGAACCTCGACTGGAGCACGATCGAGCGGGCGTTCGCGGTCGCCGATCAGTTCCTGCGAACCGTCTGAGCGCATCGCGCCGGCGCCGGCGTGCGGCGGCTCAGACCGAGCAGGGGCGCGTGCGCCGGTCGGTGCCCACTTCTGTGATCCCCGCGGAGGTGATCTTGATCCGGGTGGGGACGTTGCCACGCTCGAGCAGCCTGCGCAGCACCGACTCGCCCTTGGACTCGATCCCGGAGCGCAGCGGCTCATCGAACTTCTCGGGCCGCAGCGAGCCCGCGATCTGCACGTAGACATGCTGTTCGGCGCGACCGTTCTGGACCTTCCAGCGGTACAGGTCACCCTCGCGAGGAACCGGGATCGGAGTAGGCCCGCCGATTATCTCTAGATCGGGTGACATGAGCCTAGAGTGGACCCCGGCGCTTACAGCTTGCAGGGCCCGCTGGCCAAGATCTGAATACGGGCTTTGGACAGGTGATCAGGGCGCCTTGACGGCGCGCACGGACATCGGGCTGTCGCCGAGCTTGGCGCAGGTCCGAAACGGGAACGGCACGATCTTCGCGGCGCGCTCGCCGGGCGGGTAGACGCGAAAGCCCGCGGCCGCGGTCTGATGACAGGAGCCCGGCAGCACGCCGACGTCGACGACGTGGATCAGCGCCGTGGCCTCCGCTTCGGGAGCGAGCGTGACGACGCCGGGCGTTCCTGCCACTTCACGTCCGGCGGGCGAGCCGATCTGCCGACCGCGAAGGTCTATGGCAGACACCCCCGGGTAGCCGGCGAGGGTGCATGTGCGCCCGGACAGGTTGGCGAATTCGAGTTTGAAGTAGAAGCTGCCGAGCGCCCCGGAGTCTTCAGCGTTGAGCCAGATCACGAGCCCGGCTGTCGAGCAGCGCGGGACGGCGCTGCGATGAGCGCTCGCGGCGGGCGCCTGCGGCGCGCTCAGCGCTGAGCCGGCCGCGAGCGACGCCAGCAGCGCGAGCGCGCAGGCGCCGAGCCGCAACGACCTAGTCGCGCTGAAACTGGCCATCGCGGTAGATCACCCGCTGCTCGCCGCCGCGCAGCTCGGCCGTTACGAGCCGGTCGCTGGTCGAGACGACGTCGGTGTGCACGCTCGATGTGTTGAAGCCCAGGCGCTGCCACTCCTCGGCGCTGACGCTCGCGGGGTCGCCCGCGTAGGCGTCCTGGTAGGAGCGTCCGAGCGCGACGTGCGTGTTGCCGTGCGCGCCGCCGAAGTTCTCGTCGTAGAGCGTCTGGGCCATGAAGCGCGTGATCCGCGAGAAGCGCCGATCGGTCAGTGAGAACTCGCCGATGCGGTCGGCGCCCTCGGTGGCGATCATCTCCTTCAGCACCTGCTCGTTCTGCTCGGCGCTGGCATCGCTGACGCGCCCGTCGGCGAACGTCAGGCGGATGCCCTTGACGAGGTTGCCGTAGCGATAGAGCGGCTGGTTGCAGTAGATCCAGCCCTCGGTGCCGCGCCAGTCGGGGCTGGTGAACAGCTCGAAGCTCGGGATGTTGCGACCGCGTCCGCCAAGCCACCGCCGCTGCTCGCCAACGCTGACCCACAGATCGACATCCTCGCCCTGCACGTGCACGCGCTCGATCTCCAGCGCATCGAGCCACGCGCGCGTCTCATCCAGACGCGCTCCCACCTCGCGCCAGCGCGCGAGCGGATCGTCGTCGTCGAGGAAGCAGGCGCCGATGATCTGCTGCCAGTAGGTCTCGACGTCGATGCCGGCCTCGGCGGCCATCCCGGGGGTGCCGTAGAGGCCGAGCGTCCAGCTGAAGCGCCCCGCGTTCTCCTTCTCGCCGCGCCAGTCAAGCAGCGGTCGCATCGCCTCTCCGCGACGCATGATCCCGGCCGGATCGACCGAGTCGAGCGCGCGCGGCTCGCCTGGGGCGATAACGGTCACCTGATGGTCGATCTCGTCGATCAGCCCGCGCGTGTAGCGCGCGGGGAAGAAGTCGAGCTGCTCGGCGCTGGCCAGCTCGTAGAAGTCGCGTGAGAGGTTGATGGCCGTCTCATCATCGGGCTGGTAGCCGCCGATCACGTGGCCGCCGGCGCGCCAGACCGCGCGATTCAGCGCCGCATACAGCGGCTTGGCGCTGTCGGGCGCCACCACCCGAACGACCTCCCCGGCCTGTACCCCGCGACCGCCGCCGAGCGCGAAATCGACGAGCACGGAGGCGTAGCGCTCGAGGATCTCCTGCGGGGGCGTGTAGCTCACTCGCACACCATAGTGCGACAGGTACGACCGATGCAGGACCCGCTCACAGGGTCGGGGGATGCGAAGCGTGAGCCAAGTACCAGAGCTGTGAGATGCCTTCGTCCCACTCTCCCCGGCCAGGGGCCAGCTTGCTGCGATAGCCGGCGAGCGCGCTTGCGCGTGGAGCACCGGGGTGCGCACTCAACAGAGCGACGGCCGCGGCGAGTTCCGTTGCCCCTTCTATCACCTGGGTCTCGGCACGAGGGACGTCTTCTTCTTCGGCTCCTTCTTCGCCCTGCCCGGCGACGCTCCATTCGCTCGCAGCGATGAGCCCGCGGTGCGCTTCCGCGGCCGTTCGCGCGAGCACGCTCAGCTGCGAGGCGCTCGGCGCGCTCGACAGGCGCGAGACCTCGAGCTGCAGCTGCTTGGTGCTCTTGGCAATGTTCGCGGCCGCGCCGGAGTGTTCGCTCAGGAACGTTTTGGCACCCGTCTGCGGGCTGCCGGCAGCGCAGCCGGCGAGGACAAGCGCCACGAGCGCCGCTAGCGCCGCGAGCGCGCAGTGGCGCCGGTGGGATTGACGGAGGCGCACGGCCAAGACCCTACTGCCGAGCGCACCTGTGCCAAGTTTGACCTGATCCCGGGAGCCACCAGTGGCTGGTATTCTCGCCGTGCTCTATGGCAAGGCAACGGTGATGGCGGATCAGTCCGAAGCAAGTGGGCGCGCCTTCGCATCAGAGATCACGCAAGGAGGATACGGAGGATGAGACGCTCATTTACGCCAGCCCTGGCTGTGTCGGCGCTGGCGCTGGCGCTTGCGGCAACGCCCGCCGGCGCGCAAAAAGTAGAACCGCCGAATCCGCACAAGTTCATCGGCAGCGAGAGCGTAGAACCGCACTTCAGCGGCGAAGCGGAGGAATTCGCCTTGAAGCCGTTCACGATCAGCTGCGAAGAGGCCAAATCGACCGCCTCCGGCGTGACCCCGACATTTCCGTCGAAGACGCTGACCGCCGTGGTCAAGTACTCCGACTGCGAAGCTGAAGCGACGCTGAACAAAGCCGAATATGAACTGAAAGCCAAGTTCCTCACCCCAGTGACGCTCAACTACCACGCAAACGGAGCGGTCGAAGTCGGCGCGGGCGGCACCGTCAAAGAAGGCAAGCTCGAAGGCGCCGGCGCGATCGAAATCGCGGTCAGCGGCCCCTTCAAGTGCGTCATCGACATCGCCCCCGGAACCTATCCAGCGAAATCGCTGAAGAAGCCCGAAGCGGAATACGAAGCGGCCAAGTTCGCCAACCAGGAAGAAACGGTCGTAAAAGGCAAAGGCTCCGTGGTCGTGAAGAAGCTCGCGATCAGCACGGCGCTGACGAAGATGCCCTACGAACTCGAAGGCGAATTCTGCGAAGCGCTGCCGAAGACCGAATACACCGGCGGCGCCTACACCGGCTCGCTGCTGGCGGAACTCAAGAAGGGCGACATCGGCTGGGAATAGCGGCGTAGCCGAGTGAGCCGTGTAGCTCGGTCGAGTTGCGTGGCTCCGAAAGCGGGTCGTGGGGGTGGCTGCGGTCGCCCCCACAGCTCTGCCTGCAGCGTCGGATCGGCGACACTGCGAACGAGATGACGGGAGAGCCCTTGCGCCGAACCACGCTTGTCACCGGGGCAACGGGCCACCAGGGGGGCGCGGTGCTCGCGGCGCTGCTGCGCCGGGGCGAGCGGGTGAGGGGGCTCGTCCGCGACCCGGAGGAGGCACGCGCGAGCGCGCTGGCGCAACTCGGCGTCGAGCTGGTTGGCGGCGACCTGCTCGATAGCAGCGAGCTCGCCTCCGCGATGCGCGGAGTCGACGGCGCCTTCGGTCTGACCATCCCCGGCAAGGATCCCGAGCATGAGCTCGCCCAGGGCCGCGCGCTGATCGCAGCTGCTCGCGAGGTCGGGCTCCCACACCTCGTGCTCGCCTCGGTCGCCAGTGCAAGCGAAGCGCCCGAGGTCCCACATTTCGCCAGCAAGGCACAACTCGAGAGCCTCGCAGCAGACAGCGGCGTGCCGACGACGGTGATCGCGCCCACCTGGTTCTTCGAGAACCTGCTCACGCACAGGGCTCAGATCGCCTCCGGAACGATGGCGCTGGCACTGCCGAGCGACAGGCCGCTACAGGCACTCGCGCTCGCGGATCTCGGCGAGCTCGTGGCAACGGTCCTGGCGCACGGCCCCTACCCCGGAGGGCGGCGGATCGAGCTCGCCGGCGACGAGCTCACCCCGGCTGAGTTGGCCGGCGCGCTCAGTCAGGTCGTGGGCGTCGAGATACGCCATCAGCAGCTCTCACTCTCCGATCTGGGCGCGCCCACGAGCGACCTCCCGGCGATGTACGCGTTCCTCGCGCGCTCCGGCTACCACGTTGACATCCTGGGTCTGCGCAAGGAGTTCCCGGACGTCGGCTGGCATCGCTTCCGCGAGTGGGCGGCCGAGCAGCAATGGCCGCGGGCACGATGACACCGAGGCACATGCCGCGAATCGCGACGATCGGCGCGGTCACGATCGCCGTGTTGCTGATCGGCGTCTCGCTGCTCACAAGCAAGCACCAGAGTCAGCCCGCCAGCACCTCCGCGCTGCCCGCGCCGCTTGCGATCGGAACGGCGCTGCAGCAGCCGCGCATGGTGCCGAACATGCGTCTGATCGACGAACAGGGCAGGCCGTTCGCGGTCAATGAGTGGCACGGCAAGTGGGTGGTCCTGGCGCCGGATGACACCGCCTGCAACGAAGACTGCCCGATCACCACCGGCGCACTGATGGCACTCAGCACGCAGCTTCGAGCGAACGGGCTTGGCGACAACGTGGTGGTCGCGGAGGTGACGGTCGATCCCTGGCATGACGCGCCCGCGCGGCTGCGCGCCTACCGTCGCCTGACGGGCCTCGAATTTCAGCTTCTGACCGGTACGCAGTCGCAGATCCGCCGCTTCTGGCACTACTTCGGCGTCTACTACAAGCGCGTGCCAGAAGGTCATCCCGCGGCGATCGACTGGTACACGCACAAGCCCGAGACCTTCAACGTGGATCACTCGGAGAACCTGATCTTCCTCGACCCCGCGGGCCAGGAGCGAATCGTCAACGAAGGCATGGCGGACGTCGGCGGGCGCCTGGAGCCGGCGCTGCGCCGGCTGCTCAGCACCGTCGGCCTGCACAACCTCGCTCGCCCCGAACTCCCCTGGACGCCCACGCAGGCGCTCGACGACCTCTACTGGCTGATGGGCAGAGAGGTTCCGGCGAGCGCACTGCCGAAGCTCAGCCCGCCGAGCACGAGCGACGCCAAACGCGTGCTGGCCGGCTCACCTGCGCCGCTCGCCGCGCTGCACGATCAGGCAGGCGAGCTGCTCGGCGGCTTCAGCGCACTGCAGGCGCGACTGCACCAACTGCGCGGCTATCCAGTCGTGCTCAACGTATGGGCGTCGTGGTGTCCGCCATGTCGTGCGGAGTTCCCGATCTTCGCGACGGTCTCGACGCTCTACGGGCACGCGATCGCGTTTCTCGGAGCGGACACCGAAGACAGCGAGGGCCCAGCCAGCGCGTTCCTCGCCGAGCACCCAGTCAGCTACCCCAGCTACCAGACCTCATCCGCCGCGCTTGATCAGATCGCGCCGATCGAGGGCACCCCTACGACGATCTACATCGGCCGTGAAGGTCACGTCCTCCACGTCCACATCGGTCAATACGAAAGCCAGGCGACTTTGGATGAGGACCTCGCCAGCTACGCGCTACGCGACTGAGAGGACCGGCGCGGCGCTACAGTCCCGACGCAGCCACACGTCTCGAGCATCGACGAAAGGAACCAATGACGTTTGCCAGCTTCACCTTTGGAGACGCCACACTCACGGTTCTCGAGCTCGCGTTCACGTTCCTGTGGATTTGGATTGCGATTGGGGTTGTGTTCGACATCTTCCGCAGCCACGATCTCTCGAACTGGGGCAAGGCGCTCTGGGTCCTGTTCATATTCGTGTTCCCGCTGATTGGCGTCCTGGGCTACCTGATCGTGCGCGGACACACCATGCACGAACACCAAGCTCAGGACCGCCAGCAGTACCAAGCGTTCCGCCAGTTCACGCAGGGCACAAGCTCCCACGGCTCACCCGACGATCTCAGCAAGCTCGCTGAGCTTCGGGATCGCGGCGTGCTGACCGAAGAGGAGTTCAACCGCGCGAAGGCCAGAGCGCTTAAATAGGCTGGCGGGCCCATGACGCGCGATGTCGGCGAGCCTCAGCCGCGGAGTGGGCGACCTCAAACACGACCGGCGTTGCGGAGAGCAGGATATATTTAGCCTGAGCTGAATCTCTCGACGCCGGGACAGTCGTGAGGGAGGCTTGGAGCATGCTGGAGATCGTCTTCGACACCGAGGCTCTGACACGTGTTCGCTTTGCGATCTCGCCGACGATCGAGCTGGTGGCAAGCACGAGGGTGCTCGCGGACCCGAGCCGCGCGGCGCTGCACCTGCCTTGGGTGGAGCGCGCGAGAGCCCGAACGGCCGAGCTCGATCTCTCCTCCCTGCGTGCGCTCCAGGGCTCCCAGAGATACAACCCCGACTTCATCCACCCGATGCCGACGAGCCCGCTGACCCGCTTCGAGGAGGAGCTCGACAGGATGGTGGCGATCGCGCCCGAGCAGATACGGACGGAGGTACACGTCGCCTACGAGGGCCAGGCGATTCCCGGAGTGCTGCGTCCATTCCTGAGCGAGCCGCGCGCGGCGGTACAGGGCCTCGCAGAGCTGATGCGCCGCTACTGGGCGGGCGCGATCGCCGATGACTGGGAGCGGATCCGCTCGCTGCTCGAGCACGACATCCTCTACCGCTCCCGCCAGATCGCCGACGGCGGCACGCGCGCCCTGTTCGCGGACCTCGACGACACCGTCACCTGGGACGATGGCGTGCTGCACATCGACAAAGAGTGCGACGGCCACCAGAAATTCTGGGGCGGGCGGCTCGATCTCGACGACCGCGGCCTGCTGCTGATCCCAAGCGTGTTCGCTTGGCCGAAGGTCTCGATGGTGACCGCGCCGCCGTGGCAGCCGGCGCTGATCTACCCGGCGCGCGGCATCGGGATGCTGTGGGAGTCTCAGCGCGACGCGGCTCCGGACGCACTGGCCCGCCTGTTGGGACGAAACCGCGCGGCGGTGTTGACGGCACTCGACTGTCCCCGCTCAACGACCGAGCTCGCGGGGCTGCTGGGTGTCACCAGCGGCGGGATCTCCCAGCAGCTGACGGTGCTGGCCGAGGCCGGCCTGGTGAATCGCAGGCGGGTGAGACGCCATGTGCTGTACCTGCGAACGCTGGACGGCGACGCGCTCGTCGACGCGGTCGCCGCCGCACCCGCCTGAGCTGTGACACAGCTCGCTCTCACGTGGGGCTAAATGTGTTGAGTGAACGTCGGCGTTGCACCAGAGTGGACGCATGCTCGGTAATCACATTGCAAGTGCGATGGCGCGCGAGCGCCAGCGGGATCTAGTGCCTGAGCTGCGCGGGCTCGAGCGCAAACGCAGCGCCTTCGGCATCGAGGATGGTGAAACCACTGGCGCTCGCGCGGTCAGCCCCGGACCGGAGCCGGGGCGCCGAGCATGGTTTCGTTTCGGCCGAGATGCTCCTCGAGCCCTGCCACATGGACAAGGTCGAAGCGAGGGCAGGATTAGTTGGCCTCGTCGGAGCAGCGACTCGGCCTAGAGAACGTTCTGGCGACCGAACCGTCTAGCTCGACTGCCTCTGAGCCCTCCCCTATCTGCGCGAGCGCCGCCTGATCACGAGAACAACAGCCAGCGCGAACAGCACCCCGATGACGATGCCACCGGCGGTACCGGCGTCAGCGACGATATCGGTGATCGACGGGCCGACGAAATAGGCGCCGAGACCGATCGACAGTGCCCATGCGAGCGCCGAAATCGCGTTGGCGGGCAGGAAACGCGACGTGCGCATCGCGTGGATCCCCGCGATCCACGACGGTGTGAAAAGCACCGCGATCGGGCCGTAGTGAGCGTAGAAACGGTCGCCTCGCGCGATCAGCGCAAGCCGCAGTTGATGCAACGGTCCCGGCGCCGTCAGCACGCCGCGCCCACCCTTGAGGCCGACGATCCATCCGACGGTCCCCCCCACGCATGCGCCAGCCCAGGCGACCGCAAGGACGCCCGCCAGGTCCAGGCGGCCATGCGCGGCTGAGATACCAGCGGCGATCAGCGCGGCCTCGCCGGGACCTGGGAGCGCCACCCAGCTCGCGCCGGCTGCAAGGAACACGCCGACATAGTCGGCGGACGAGTCGTGGGCGTGATGACGCAAGACCGCCAGAGCGGCCAGCCCCAGCAGCGATCCCAAGGGACGCATCCACTCATGGTGACGTAGCGGCGAGCGCGGTCTGCCCGAAAGCGGTTCAGTACGGGCATGCAGTCTGTCGCCGTCGTTAGGTACACCGACGTCGAGGGCGCCGTCGGGCTCGCGTTGGCGCTCGTCTCGACGACGCTCGTGAACCTCGCCTACGTGCGCGAGCACGACGCGGTCCGCGAGCTTCCGCCGCTGTCGCTGTTGCGGCCGGCGCGCTCGCTGCACCTGCTGCTGGCGAATCGCGGCTGGCTCGCGGCGTTCGCAATGGAGTCCGGCGGATTCGTCCTGTACGTGGCCGCCTTGCGGCTGGCGCCGCTGGCGCTCGTGCAGAGCGTCACTGCGGGGGGGATCGGCGTGCTCGCGGTGGCCACCGCGCGCCTCGGTCACCGCACGCTCACGACGGTCGAGCGCCTCGGCGCGGGCGTGTCGGTCGCGGGACTGCTGTTCCTGTCGCTGTCGCTGGCCGGAGGGGTCCAGCAGGGCGGGCGTGGCGATCTCGTCGAGATCGGGCTGTGGCTCGGTTGCACGGGCACAGCCGCGTTGCTCGTCCTCAGCGTCGGACGGCGGCTGTTCGGGGCGGCGGCCGCCGACGCGGTCGCCGGCGGGCTGCTGTTCTCGTGCGGTGACATCTCGACGAAGATCGCAACCGAGGGCGGCACCAGAGCGCTGTTCGCCGCCGTCGCGATTCTCGGGTACATGCTCGGCAGCTCGTTGCTGCAGGTCGGCTACCAGCGTGGCACCGCACTCAGCATCGCCGGCGTCGCGACGTTGCTGACCACTGCGCTGCCGATCGCCGCCGGCTCGGTGTTACTGCACGAGACACCGCCACACGGGGCTCAGGGCATGCTCCGTATCGTGTCATTTGCTGCGGTCGTGGCGGGCGCGATCCTGTTGGGGCGTCCTCGTCATCGCGCGCGCGGTGACGGCATCGAACGCGCGTAACCGGACGTTCCGCACTTCCACGGCGGCGCTCAGTGGCCTCCGCCCCTCTCGTCTCCCCCAGACGCCTGAACTGCGTGTACGTTTTCTGGCATCAGCGACGGGACGCTCGCACGGAGCTACGGCAAGGTCTTCAACGAGGTTGCGCTCGAGTACGACCGCAACCGCCCGGCCTACCCCGATGCGCTCATCGACCAAGCGTGCGAGGTGGCAGGCATCACGGCTGGCGACGAGGTGCTCGAGATCGGGTGCGGGACCGGCCAACTGACGCGCAGCCTCCTCGCGCGAGGGCTGCGCGTGACTGCGCTGGAGCCGGGAGATCAGCTGATCAGCATCGCCGCGGAAAACCTGAAGGACGCGGGCGATGTGGAGTTGGTCCACGCGCGCCTCGAGGACATGCGGTTGCCCCGCGAGGGCTACCAGGCGGTGTTCTCGGCGTCTGCGATCCACTGGGTTGACCCTGACCTCGGTTGGCGCAAGATCGCGGACGCGCTCGCTCCCAACGGGACGCTCGCCCTGATCCAGTACATCGGCCTTCAGGAGCAGCGAAGCGTCGACGATCAGGAGGCTCTGCTGTCGACCCTGCGCAGGCACGCGCGGGAGATCGCCGCCACCTTGCCCACCTACCGCGACCTCGACAGCACGATCGCGGGCGTGCAGGAGCGCCGTGGGAACATCGCGGACGTTTGGGCCTGGCTGGGGAGCTACGACATAGGACGTGATTACGCAGCCGATCTCTTCGAGGACCTGCAGCTGGCAACCGTGCCAACCCTGGTCGAGCACACCGCCGATGAGCTAAACGCCCTGCTCGGCACGATGTCCTTCTGGGCACGACTCTCAGTCGAGCAGCGTGACGCCGTCGTGAACGAGAATCATGCTCTCCAGGAGCGCCTGGAGCGGCCGATCCGGGCAAGCACCCTCGCCGTGCTTATCACGGCGCGACGCAGTGTCTCCGGGACCTTGACGGTGTAGGAGCCGGTGTTGTCGCCGTAATATTCGGCGCAGTCGGCAGACGGTACCGTTCGGCCGGGCCCAGAACAGCACAGGAGCGTTGACTGCAATGAAGGCGTACCCGCTTCGCAGTGTCACCCTGCACGGCAACCACTACGCCTATCGGCAGGCCGGAGCCGGCCCGGTGGTGGTGCTGATTCACGGCATCACCTCAGACTCGACGAATTGGTCGCAGGTCATGCCCGGCCTGGCCAAGCACTTCACGGTCATCGCGCCCGACCTGCTCGGCCATGGCGGCTCCGCCAAGCCGACGGGCGACTATTCACTGGGCGCCCACGCGAGCCTAGTGCGCGACATCCTGCAGGAGCTCGGACATGACCGAGCCACTTTCGTCGGGCACTCGCTCGGAGGCGGCGTTGCGATGCAGATGGCCTACCAGTTTCCCGAGCGCTGCGAACGGCTGATCCTCGTGGACAGCGGCGGCCTGGGCCGCGAGGTCAGCCTGCTGCTCCGCGCAGCCACACTTCCCGGTGCCGAGTACGTCCTTCCGATCCTCACCAACGGACGGCTACTCGATGCCGGGCGGATAGTGGGAAGGGTGATGGGAGCCGTCGGCCTGCGGCCCGGCACGGATCTGCGCGAAAGCGCCCGTGGCCACGCCACGCTCGCCGACAGGGTCACCCGTGAAGCGTTCCTGCGCACGGTGCGCTCAGTCGTCGAGCCCAGCGGCCAGCGGGTCGACGGCACTGATCGCCTGTACCTGGCGGAACGCGCGCCGATGCTCTTCGTCTGGGGCCAGCACGACACGCTGATCCCCGTCTCCCACGCCCACAGCGCGCACGCCCAGGTCCCTACCAGTCGTCTGGAGGTCTTTGAGGACTCTGGTCACTTCCCCCAGTTGGACGAGCCCAAGCACTTCGTCGAGGTGCTCGGCGAGTTCATCGCCACCACCGAGCCCAAAGCGCTCGAGGAGGATCGCTCGACCCGCCGGCGCCTGGCGGGACGTTCGTGAGAGCGAGAAACGCCAAAGGCAACGCTCCGCTGAGCGCTCAAGCCGAGGGAGGAGACCACCGCGGGACCACGAACCGCCTACAGCGCCTCAGAGTCACCGGAGAACGGCCGCTTATGCGATGGGTGCGGCATCATGATCGCGCATCCGCCGGCGGCTCACGACCACTCGGCGGCTCGCAGAGTCGTAGCGCGCGGGTGCGCGTCTAGCTCAAGTGCTCGCCGAAGAACGCCAGGAGCCGCCCCCAAGCGTCCTCGGCCGCCTCGTCGTTGTAGGCGAAGCCGGTGACATGCAGCAGCGGCGTCAGCGGCCCGACCTTCAGATGGTTGAGAAAGCTGTGGCCGGCTTGCGGGTACTCCTTGATGTCGTGCGTGACGCCGAGCGAGTCGAGCGCCTGCTCGAGCCGCTCCGCGCGGCCGCGTAGGGTGTGGTCCTTGGCGCCGTAGCTGCCGACTACCGGGCATGCTCCGGCGAGCCGCTGTGCATCCTTGGGCACCTCGCCGTAGTTGACCGACGCGGCCTGAAAGCCGCGTGGCGCGCACAACAGCGCAAAGCCGCCGCCCATGCAGAAGCCGATGATGCCGATACGCCCGGTGCAGCCCTCGCGCTCGGCCAGCAGCTTCCGCGCTGCCTCGATCTCTTCATACGCGGGCCCGCTGCCCGAGCGCGAGGCGCTCATCGTCGCCACCACGCAGCGAATCCCGCGGCCCGAGTACAGGTCGGGCGCGAACGCGACATAGCCGGCGCCCGCCAGCCGGTCGGCCTGCGCGCGGATGTCGTCGGAGAGCCCGAGCGCGTCCTGGATCACGACCACACCCGGATGCGGCCCGGCATCGCTCGGCGTGGCTAGATAGCCGCCCAGCTCACCGGACGGCGTCATGTAGCGCAGCTCGGGCATCACGGGCATTGTGACGACGGCCGCCCGCTGGCGCGTTGTCGGATCGCGCGCCGTCTCGCGCCCGGTTCTCGCGGGGAGTTGCGCCGAGTGATGGCCATCCGAACGCAGACTGCTGCATTCGCCGAGCCGAGCGAGCATCGCCCGAGCGAGGGTCGGACTGCCGCGTTTCCCAAAGCAGCGGCGTGACCGAATCTGCCGCACGGTGCCCTGCCCACGTAGCGAGGCGGGTCCGTCCGGTCTGAGCGCGGGCCGTCAGCGACAGGCGAGGGTCGAGGCACCGCGTTGCGTGGCTGCTAGCGGAGGCCACAACCGCTGGCGCCAAGTCGTAGTGCACAGGCGCTTGGCTACGCTTCGGCGCGTGGAGCTGCAGCGGCGCATTGCGGAGGGGACGGGTGAGTTCTTGCTGTTCGCGCTGACGCCACCGCGCCTGACGACCGAACCGGAGCACGCCCGTCAGATCGCCGCGAAGACGCTCGAGCGTCTTCGCCCTGTGGGCATCGACGGCCTCGTGCTCTACGACATTGATGACGAGAGCGACCGCAATCCCGAGGAACGCCCCTTTCCGTTCCTACCCACGATGGACCCAGCCGACTTCCTCGCTCGCGATCTCGTCGGCTTGGAAGTGCCCGCCATCGTGTACCGCGCTGT
>Ga0182024_10000773_pt1 | contig 83871 bp, 84 predicted proteins | sample P32metaG_FD_120480 | JGI IMG/M metagenome (GOLD analysis project Ga0182024, IMG submission 120480) | Permafrost microbial communities from Stordalen Mire, Sweden - P3-2 metaG (Illumina Assembly) | ecosystem: Environmental > Terrestrial > Soil > Wetlands > Permafrost | place: Sweden: Stordalen... | reverse complement strand
GGCAACGGTGAAATGGTGGGGTAAGAGCCCACCGGCGGCCGGGTGACCGGCCGGCCAGGTAAACCCCGCCCGGAGCAAGGCCGAACAGAGACCGAGCGCTTCGGCGCTCAGGAGTTGCTCGCTCCCCGTGTCTCAGGTGGGCCGCTCGAGGCGCCGGGTAACCGGCGTCCCAGATGGATGACCGTCACTCGGCTGCCGTGCAGGCGAGGACAGAACCCGGCTTATCGGCCGGCTTGCACTTCCCCAGCCTCGGGAAGAGGTTCTTCCGCCCTCACCTCAGCGCGCACCGCCGCCGCCGGCTGCGACGGCCATGATCCGCTGCGTCTCCTCCACCGCGAGGCTGTCCACACGCTCGTTGCCGGGGACGCCACTGTGGCCACGCACGTGCTCGAAGCGCACGCGCGGATCGATGAGCGGATCGATTGCCGGATAGAGATCGAGATTCTTCTTGCGCTTCCACGCGCCGGTGAGCCAGTTGATGACGCCGAGGCTATCGGTGCGCACCACGATTCGCCAGCCCGGGTCGTCACCGATGCGCTCGCGGATGCGCCGGAGCGCCTCCCGGACCGCCTTCAGCTCCTCGCGGTTGTTGGTGGTTGCGAGCTCGCCACCGGCGGCCTCGTCGACACCGCCGTCGGGCCATTCAATCCGGTACGCCCAGGCACCCGCACCCGGGTTTCCCGAGCACGCCCCATCGGTGTACGCGACGACGGTCGCCGTCACGGCGCAAGGATCCGGTCGCAGTTCGCGCACTGCGTCAACCCCGAACCGGTGCGCACCGCGCGGCGCTCCTCATTCGACACCGGCATGTGGCAACCCGCGCAGAACTCACCGGCAAGACTGGTCACCGCGGGGCGGCGATGCGCCGCGATGCGCGCATAGAGCGAGAGATCACCGGGATCCGTGTCGGCGCGCAGCGCGTCGCGCTCCGCGTTCAGCACATCGCGTTCAGCCGTCAACGATTCGAGGCGCGCTCGCAGGGGCGCCATCGCGCTGCTGCGCTGCTCCTCGCGTGCTGCGACAAGCGCGGATGCTCCCTGCAGATTCGCCTGCGATTGATCGACCTGCTCCATGCGTTCGAGCGCGTCGTCCTCTGCCGTGGACAGCTTGGTGCGCATCGTCTCCAGCTCGCGCTGCATCTCGATCAGCTCCGCCGGGTTGCGTACTGTGCCGCCGTAGAGGCGCCGGTCCAGCTCGCGGATACGGCTCTGCAGCGATGCGGCCTCGAGCTCCGCGAGCCTGGCGCCCGTGCCGAGGGTGCGGTGCTCTTCCTGCGCCGCAGCCTCGGCTTTGCGCAGCCGGTCAAGCTCAGGGTCGCCGCGCAGTGACGCCTCGACCGTGGCGATCTCCGACGTGAGTCCCGCGATGCGATCGTCGATCTGCTGCAGGCTGAGCAGCGCGGACGCACGACTCACGCCGCAACCTCATGAGAGACGCGGACAAGCTGCTCAAGCGAACGCTGCGCAGCGCCAGTGTCGATCGACGCGGCGGCGATCGCAACGCCGTCGAGCAACGTCGTGACTTGGTCGGCCGCGACCAGAACCGCTGCAGCGTTGAGCAGCACCACGTCGCGACGCGGTCCGCGCTCACCGTCGAGCACGGACCGGATGGTGGCGGCATTGGCCGGCGCATCACCACCGCGAATCGCATCGAGTGGCGCGGCCTCGAGGCCGACATCGCGTGGATCGACGAGGAAATCGCGAACGCCCTCGGCAGTCACCTCGTAACAGCGCGCGACCCCCGCGACACCGAGCTCGTCGACGCCGTCCGGGCCGGTGAAGACAAGCGCGTGGACATGTCCCAGCCGGCGTAGCACCTCGGCCATCATGGGCGTGAGCCGCACATTCGAAACGCCAAGCAGCTGATGACGCACCCGAGCCGGGTTGGCGAGCGGACCGAGGACGTTGAACACGGTGCGGATGCCGAGCTCGCTGCGAACCGGTCCCACGTGCCGCAGCGCGGGGTGAAACGCCGGAGCAAAGAGAAAGCCGATCCCGGCCTCCTCCACGCAGCGTCGGACGCCTTCCGGCGGCAGCGATATCACCACCCCGAGTGCTTCGAGCACATCGGCGCTGCCGCAGCGCGACGACGCCGCACGGTTGCCGTGTTTGGCCACCGGACACCCTGCTCCCGCGGCCACAAGCGCCGCAGCAGTCGAGATGTTGAAGGTGCCTGAGGCGTCGCCTCCAGTGCCGCAGGTGTCGACCGCTTCGACCGGCAACGTGACTTGCGTCGCGTGTGCCCGCATCGACTCGACCATGCCGGCGAGCTCGTCAACCGACTCACCCTTGGTGCGCAACGCGGCCACCAATGCCGCGACGAGAATCGGTGACGCCTCGCCTTCCATCATCGTGTCCATCACCGTCCGCGCGGTCTGGACGTCGAGCGAGCGTCCGGACACCACCGTCTCGAGTGCTTGCCGCATCACCTCCGCGCCCATCGCGGGCGACGGTAGCACCGAGCGTGAGCAGCGCGATCCATATACTCAGAAACATGACCGCCCGCACCCTCGCCCCCTTCGACCCGGAGGTCATCCGGCCCTGGCGCCTCGGCGACGGACCGCACGGCGCGCTTCTTATCCACGGCTTTGCGAGCACGCCTCCAGAGTTGCGCCGCCTCGGCGAGGCGCTGGCAGGTCGCGGGTTCCGATGCTACGCGCCGATGCTCCCCGGCCACGGGACGACCCCGCAGGACCTCGAGCAGACGCGGTGGCAGGATTGGGCGGCCTGCGTCGCAGCGGCCTTCGATGAGCTGGCGTCCGAATGCGATGACGTAATGGTCGCCGGTCAGTCGATGGGTGGCACCCTCGCGCTCCACCTCGCCGCGCACGATCTGCGTGTGCGCGCGGTGGCCACGCTCGCGGCGCCGATCTGGTTGAGCGGACCGCTGCCCCCGTTGCTCCCCGTGATCAAGCACGCGGTGCGCTGGCACCGCGCCGGCGACGACGTCGACCTCTGGAATCCCGATGCAGTCGAGGAGCTGTACAGCTACGGCATCCGTCCAACCCGGAGCATCGACGAGCTTCGCCGTCTCTGCGCAGCCGTTCGCAAGGAGCTCGCGGAGATCCGTGCCCCTGTCCTGGTTATGCACGGCGAGCGGGATCGATCCATCGACCCTCGCTGCGCTCGAGAGATCGCACAGCGGTTGATCGGCAGTGAAGCTGTGCAGTTGACGCTGCTTCCGCGCAGCGGCCATGCGATCTCAGTGGACGTTGATCGCGACCGAGTCAACGACGACATCCTGCAGTGGTTCGAGCGCTTCGTTCCAGTAGCTCGGGAAGCCGCTGCCGCGCGAGGATGACTCAGCCGGAATCGCGAGTGGATTCCAGCAACCGTGCGGCCATTTCGGGATCGAGGACGGGGTTCGGCGGGGGGCCCGCATCGAGATCGCGATGACGCTTCGACGTGTGGCGTTGCACCGCCTGGGCACCTTCGCGCGCCGCGTCACGTATCACGTCACCACAGCTCGCACAGCGAAGCACCGCGGCGGACATGCCCTTGCGGGCGTATTCGCGGTGCGAGAAACGCATATCACCGCCACACTTCGGGCAGCGCCGGCGCGGCTTGGCCTCGCGCGGCACATCGATGCTCATCGTCACAAGCGTACGGCGTTGACCGGACGCGCAGCGTGGGTGACTGCGGAATGAGCGCGGCCCCGGATATCGTCGAGGGGTTGCGTCTCGCGGTGCGCACCCCCGGAGCGATGCTGCAGGCAGTGCCGGACGGCCAGCGTCCGGCGTCGGTATTACTTCTGTGCGACCCCGCGACACCGGGTGTCCCCCTGCTGTTCGTGCTCCGCTCCGAGGAACTTCGACAGCATCCCGGGCAGATCGCGTTCCCAGGCGGCGGCGCCGAGACCAGCGACGCGGACGTCGTGGCGACAGCCCTGCGCGAAGCACACGAAGAGTTGGGAATCCAGGCCGACAACGTCGAGATCCTTGGCGTGCTCACCCCCTTCTCGACGGTGGTTTCGGGGCGCTGGGTGACGCCGGTCGTCGGTCTGCAACGCGGACCTATCGAGTTCACGCCCGACGCCTTCGAGATCGCCGAGTGGTTTCGAGTCGACATCGCGGAGCTGATGGTCGCGCCCCATACCGTCCGCGAGATCGAGCGCAATGGTCTGCGCGGCCGTATTCATTACTACGAGGCGTCGGGCAGGATCATCTGGGGTGTGACAGGGGCGATCGTGCACGAGCTGCTCGAGCGCCTCGGCCGGACCGATTGACGTCAGGCCGTTGCGCCGACGATCCTCTGATCCTGCGCGAGCGCAACCGCTTTGGCGAATACGGGGTTCACCGGAGCTGCGGAATTGACCACCAGCACGACCGCGATCACATCTCCTTCCTGAAACGCGACGCCCACCTGGCTGTACCCGGTAACGGTCTTCCCGATGAATTCGTCGGCCTCGCAACCGACGTGCACAGGCGCTGACGTGCTCGTCAACGACGTGAACTGCTTCTGAGCGGCATCACGCAACTGTGGATAGTCGGCGGTGGCGGTGACCGCCGAGGGGTCGAGGACGACGTCATCCTCGATGCGATATGTGTTGCCCACATTGGCAAACCCGCGTTGATCGCTGTTCACGGTGTTGTTCATCTCGCCGTCGCTGATCTGCTCGAGTGGCGGTCCACCCGGCGGCAGCGCGCTCACGGTGAGCGCGAGTTGGCTCACCGGTGACGTTGCCGAGCTGACTTGCGGATTTGCGCACGCATCGGTGGATGCGGAAGGCGACGCCGCACCCGATGTGGGATCAGCCGGCGCGGCGCTCTTTGCGGCACCACTGCATCCCGAAGTCGCGGCTGTCACGACCGCGCATGCGCCGATCAGGATGGTTGTACGCGTCACAAAGCTCATTTGTCCATGCCCCTCTCCCGATCACCGTAACACAGGCTCCCCGGGGTCAGCGGTACCGCGGATGCACCACAAACGGGTTTGTGCGCATCTCCTCATCCACCGTGGTGCGCTGCCCGTGGCCGGGGTACACGACCGTCTCGGGCGGCAGCGTGTAGATGCGGTTCTCGATCGAGAAGATGAGCGCTGGCAACGATCCCCCGGGGAGATCGTAGCGACCCACCCCGCTTTTGAAGAGCGTATCGCCGGAGAGCAGGTCGGGTCCGACCCGGAAGCACACTGAACCGCGGGTATGACCCGGCGTGTGCACGACCTCGATGTGGAGGCCCTGCCAGTGCAGCACCTCCCCATCGGCAAGATCGCGCTCGCAGACGATGTCGGGCAGATCATCGGGGACGCCGGGAAGATAGTGAACCGCCTCGAGCTGCTCACGATCATCGGGGTGGATTGCGGCCTCGCAACCGAATGCGGCTTTCATGGCCGGGACGCCACTGACATGGTCCGGATGCCCATGCGTCAGCAGAATCTGATCGCAGCGCAGTCCGCCCTTTTTCAGAAGCGTGAGGGTCTGCGCGTGCTGCAATCCGGGATCGACGACCAGCGCGTCGGTGGTGTCCCGGCGGCGCAGCACATAACAGTTCTGATCGAACATCGGGTCGACCACGATGGCCAGCTCGACGAGGTCGCGCAGCGTATCGGTCATGACCGAGAACGCTACGCGGGGTTGGCGTTGATCGGGCCCAGGACGTCCGAAGCCGTGATCGGGAGGACGAACCCTGCGCCATGCCGTTCACGGCGTCGCGGCACATCCGACTCGACCAGCGCGCGGTCGAGCACCTCCCCCACGCTGTCCACGGGGACCACCTCGATTGCCTCGAGAATCTCCTTGTCGATCTCGTACAGATCGCGCATGTTCTTGGCGGGCAGGATGAAGGTCTTCAGCCCGGAGCGATGCGCAGCGAGCAGCTTGTCCTTGACTCCGCCGATGGGAAGCACCTTGCCTCGCAACGTCACCTCGCCGGTCATCGCGAGATCACGGCGCACACGCCGGCCCGATGCGACCGACACCATCGCGGTTGCCATGGTCACACCTGCAGAGGGGCCGTCCTTGGGGATCGCGCCTGCGGGAACGTGCACGTGGATCGCGTGGGTATCGAAGAAGTCGCGCGGCGCGCCGTACTCGACCGCATGCACCTTCGCCCATGACAGTGCGGCGCGAGCGGATTCCTCCATCACGCTGCCGAGCTGGCCGGTCAGCACCAGGTCGGGCTTGGTCTCGATGGCGAGTGCTTCGACGGTGACGATGTCGCCACCGACCTCGCTCACCACGACACCGGTCACGGCACCAACCTCGTCCTGCTCCTGCGCCTCACCGTAGTCATGACGCCGGGGGCCGAGCAGATCCGAAAGCTCTTCTGGGGTGATCACCACAGGAGGGATCGCTCCCCCGGCTAACTTGCGCGGAACTTTGCGGGCGACCTCGGCGATGGTGCGGTCGAGCTGGCGCACACCGGCTTCGCGCGTGTATCCATGCAGCATCGCGACGATGGTTTCGTGAGGAATCTGCAGCTCCGTCGAGTCGAGCGAATGCTGATCGAGCTGACGCGGCACCAGGTGGCGCTCGGCGATCTGCACCTTCTCCTGCTCCGTGTATCCGGTGATCCGGATGATCTCCATGCGATCACGAAGCGGCGGGCTGATCGTGTCAACGATGTTCGCCGTGGTGATGAAGAGCACCTGCGAAAGGTCATACGGGACCTCGAGATAGTGGTCGCTGAACTCCCAGTTCTGCTCCGGATCCAGAACCTCCAGCAGCGCCGCCGAAGGATCGCCGCGGAAGTCCGCGCCGACCTTGTCGATTTCATCGAGCATGATGACTGCGTTGCGCGTCCCCGCCGTGCGCATCGACTGAATGATCCTGCCCGGAAGCGCACCGATATACGTGCGCCTGTGCCCGCGAATCTCAGCCTCATCGCGGATGCCGCCGAGTGACATCCGCACGAACTTGCGATCGAGTGCTCTGGCGATAGACCTGCCTAGCGACGTCTTGCCAACACCAGGGGGCCCTACGAAGCAGAGGATCGGCGTTTGCAACGTCCGCCGTTTGGGGGTGGTCGCGAGTGCGGCGGGTCCTGTCGGAACGGCTGGCGACTCGGGAGCCGGAAGCGATTCAGGAGCGGGTGGCGACGCGGGGGGCAGCGCAGGCCGGAGGGCGGGCGACGAAATGTCCGCACCAGCATCGGACGACACAGGAGACCCGACCGCAGGACTGGGAGGGGGCCCCGCGTCGACAGGACCCGCGCTCTCCGAGTCGGCCTTTAGCGCCTCCGAAGTCGCCAGCTCTGTAGCTGCTTCCTCGGCGATGCCTTTCACTCGGATCCGGTCGCGAACTGCTAACCATTCGAGGACCCGGTCCTTCACTTTTGTGAGGCCGTAGTGGTCTTCGTCGAGGATGGCTGCGGCGCGTTCGATGTCGAGTGTCTCGGCAGGGGGATCTACCCATGGGAGGTCCAGGAGCCAGTCGACCCAGGTGCGGACCATTCCCATTTCGGGCGAAGCGCTGGGGATCTGTTCGAGGCGATGGACTTCCTTGAGGACGCGGAGCTTGACGTTGTCGGGCATGCCGGCTTTTTCGACGCGGGCGCTGAGGTCTTCGTCGTCTTCGCCCGCGTCGTCGAGCTCGCTGAGCTCTTTGCGGATGGCGCGCAACTGCTCGCGGAGGATGTGTTCGCGTTGCGAGTTGTTGATGGTCTTCTGGACGTCTTCGTGGATCTTGCTGCGCAGCTGGGCAACTTCGACTTCGCGGGCGAGCAGCGGGATCAGCCTGCGGAGCCGGATGAGAGTGTCGGTCTCCTGCAGGAGGGCGACGCGGTCGTCGAAGCCGAAGTCCGGGCAGGTGCTGGCAATGTCGGCGATGAGCTCCGGTTGGGACGCGCGCGCCATGGCGACGGCTGTATCGGCGCCAACCTGCGCGCCGGCGTTGACGTACTCGGCGAAGAGGCTCCGCACCGATCCGAACAACGCGTCCACCTCGGTGCCTTCGACGGGTTCCGGTGGGAGCGGCGTCACGGTCGCGATCCAGGCGTCGCCTGACGCATCGAAGGCGTCGATGCGGACGCGCTCCTTGCCCTCGACGAGTGCATGGGCGCCACCGCCCGGGAGGCGCCGGAATGCGCCGACGTGGGCGATGACGGCGATGGCGTGGACGTCATCGATCGATGCGTCGTCACGCTCGGCATCGCGCTGGATGGCCAGCACGACGCGGCCGTCGCCGTTCACCGCGGCTTCGAGCGCTGCAACCGAACGTGGCCGGCCGGCGGCGAGCGGCGCCAGCTGCGAGGGGAAGACGACGTTGTCCCGGAGCGGGACTGCCGGGAGCGTCAGCGAGACGGGGCCTGGCGCGGCCGGATCGGGCTCGGCGGCCGCCGAGAGCTCGTCGTCAGGCATCCCAACAGAATAGACGAGCCCTTCCGGGCTCAAACCTCGATCGGCAGGGCTGTCGCCCAGTCGCGACGCCAGGCTGCCGCGTAGTAGGCGGCGGCGCCGGCGTGGTCGATCCGCAGCGCCGCCTCCCAATTGCCGCCGAGGCCCGCGGCGCTCCAGTTCGCAGAGGAGACCAGCACCGCGCGGTCGGCCACCATGCCCTTGGCATGCCCCGACGTCGATCGCGACGGGTCCATCCGGCGGACGGCGAAGGGCAGGGTCGACAGCTTTGCGGCATCGTCCGCGTCGGGGATCCCGCCCAGGAGGACGGCGCAGTCCAGGCCTCGAGACGACGCCATGACCATCCGCTCGAGCACGTCGCGAACTGGCGGAGCATCGGGACGCGTGTAGGGAACGGTCACGAGGATCTGGCGGCGGGCGGCGGATGCCATCTCTGCGAGCGTGGTTGCGACGGCCGCTCCGCCGATGACCAGCTCGAGCCGCCGGGACCGTACGCAGGGAGATGCCGGGGGCACCTGCGGAGTTGGCACGCCGATAGGAGCCGCTGTCACGTCGGGTGCGTCGTTCCAGGCGTTGGGCGGGTTCGTCGCGCCCGCCCAGTGGGCATCGAACGCATCCACCGCCGTGCGATGAATGGTCCGGGAGCGCGTTGCCGCCCACCACTCGCGCGTTCCTGCGAGCGGTGGCCCGTGGGGAGGCAAACGCAGGTGCGGATCGCGGGCAGCGTCGCGCCAGATGAGGTTGCCGCTACCGACCGCCACCGTGCCGTCCACGATCAGCAGCTTGCCGTGCGCTGCGTCGGCTCCCACCCCGGCCACGCGACACTCCGCGCCGGCAGCGATCAACGCGCGCGCAGTCGCCGCGTTGCCGTCGGAAACGTGTGCGTCGAGCACGAGGCGCACATGCAGGCCGCGCTCTGCAGCGCGGACCAGCGCCCACCGATACGACGGTCCGACCTCGTAGACCGCGGCATCGATGCTGCTGCGCGCCCGCCCGAGCAGCCGCATCAGCACCGTCCCCGCGGAGTCCGGGCCGAGCGCGCAGGTGAGCACGGTCACACCCGCCCGAACACGCTGGCGTGGAGGCGCGGCACTTCCGTAGGCTATTCGCCGCGCACGTCCCTCGACTGGGACAGTGCGGGCTCGAGCCTGGCCGCCGCTCCGGCTGCGGTCCGACGTTACGCGCGAGCGGGACCGACCCTCGCGGAGAGGCGCTGCAGCTCCTCGTGATGCTGCTTGACATGCGCGACGACGTCATCGAGCACGGTGTCCTGCGCCTGCAGATGCTGCTGCAATTGCAGGCACTCGCTGAGGATTGCCTCGGCGTCGTTATAGGTCTGCTCCGACCGCTTGTCGGACGCCTTGCCCTGGATATTCTGGCCGACGATGATGATCGGAAGCAACACCAATTGAATGAAGTTCGAGCTGATCCAGGCAACCAGGATGGTTGCGTTGCCGCTCGAGATCGCTGATGGCAGTGAGATGAGGGCGATCAACGCGAAGATGTATGCAGCCCACATCGTCCCGACAACCGCGGTGATGATCAGCGCCACCTTGCCATTGATTCCAACGCTCTCGTCCTTGACCTTGACCGGCCTGTCGTGCTTGCGCTCAGCGATGCGCGGATGTGGAATGTGCTGGAAGAGCTCTTCCACCTTCGGAATCTGGACCGGAGCCGGAAGGGGAGCCGGCTGGATGGGTTGGTCGGTCATATGACGTCTCCTCGCGTGGGCGCTGGAGGGGTGTGCCCAATCGCGCGGTATCGTGAACGATGCAGGCGCAGTTGAGGGAAATCCGCAGTCGCGGGTCAGACGCGATGGCGCAACATCGCCGGCGGTCGCGAACGCCGCAGGCTCCACGCCGGCTGACGCTCGACGAATTCGTACATCGCTGCGGGACGCCCCGGGCCTCCCTTGGCAAGCGTGCCCGTGGCCCGTACCAGGCCCGATTGCTCGAGCTCGCGCCGGAAGTTCGACGGCTCGTAGGTCACGCCGCTGATCGCCTCGAACACCCGCCTCGCCTGCGGCATGGTGAAGCGCTCGGGGAGCAACCCAACCGCGATGTTCGACCACCAGAGCTTGCCGCGCAGGCGCTCGACCGCATCGACGACGATCCGTTGGTGGTCGAAGCCCAGCGGGGGGAGGGCGTCCACCGGTTCCCACCGTGCGCCTGACCCCTCGGCGCGTAGGACTGCCGCGTCAATGAGGGCGAGGTAGGCGACCGACGGAATCCAGCCGCGCGGGTCGTGCTCCGGGTCGCCGTAGGTCTCGAGTTGCTCGAGGTACACGGCGCCGACCCCCGTCTTCTCGGTGAGCTTGCGCTGGGCGGTTTCCTCCGGCCGCTCGCTGGGGCTCATGAACCCGCCGGGAAGCACCCACGTTCCCGCAAAGGGGGCTTCCGCGCGCTGCACGAGGAGCACGTGGAGCCGCCCGGACAGTGGCGCCAGCACGACCGGCACGGCATAGATGCCCGCCGGGGCGGGAAACCCCGACGAGTTGACCGCGGTCATGCCGGTGGGAGTGCCGGCGTCCGCACCTGGAAGCATCGCGATTGATTGTGGCGACGCGCTAGGCTGCACGTCGATGGAGAGCGGGAATATCACGACCGCGGATGGCTTCCGCAGCGCATACGCAGAGATCTTCGCCAACGTCGGCGCACTGGCCGAGTCGCTCGACGATGAGCGGGCAATGTTGCCGACCGGCTGTCCCGGCTGGACGGTCCGAGACCACGTGGCGCACATCACCGACCTGGAAAGCGTCCTGAGCGGACGGCCCCGAGTGGAGCACACACCGCCGGAGGCCTTGGCGTACATCCGCAACCAGCCCGGTGTGTTCATGGAGATCGGCGTCGATGCCAGGCGGACCGTGCCGTTGCCCGACCTCCTCGCTGAATATCGGGAGGTGACGGCGGCGAGGCTGGCCCTTCTCGCCACCCTCGAAGACTCGCAGCTCGACGAGATGGGCCGCGGGTTCTTCGGTGAGTCCAAGCGGCGATCGCTGCTCGCCATCCGCGTGTTCGATCTCTGGGCCCACGAGCAGGACATCCGTCGCGCCCTCGGTCAGAGCGGGGGCCTTGGCGGCGTGGCGGCGGCGCATAGCCGGGAACGGATGCTCATGGGCGCGGGGTACGAGCTCCAGGAGCGCATCGCACCGACGGCCGGGACCGTCATCGTCTTCGACGTCACCGGTGCCGGCGGCGCGATGCGGTCGATCACGTTCGACGGCGAGAAAGGACGTAGCGGAGCGACCATCCCCGCCGACGCGGCGGCGACGCTCCGATGCGACCTGCCCACGCTGACCATCCTCGCATGCGGCCGCGCCGACGATCCCGGCGCTCGCTCTCGAGTTATTGTCGAAGGTGACCAGAAGCTGGCAGAGCTCGTTCTCGAGGACCTGGCGGTCACGCCGTGAGGGCCAGGTTGCTTGCGAGCGGGTTCGCAGCGGCGCTGTTGCTTGCGGGGTGTGGGCTCCAGCAGGATCTGGGCTCGGCGCCGGTCAATGGCAACGGCCCAGTGGGTCCCGCAACCCCGATCAGCGCTCCCACGCTGACGGGGTCGCAGTTCGACTGGTCGTCGACACACGGGCACGTCGTGGTGCTCGACTTCTGGGGTTCGTGGTGCAGTCCATGCAATGCTGAGCAACCGGATCTCAACACGCTGGCGAAGCAGTGGATGCCGAAAGGCGTGGTCTTCCTGGGAGTGGACGAGCAGGACTCGACCTCCAACGGCGCAGCCTACGAGCGGACGTTCAACGTGCCGTACCCCAGCGTCAACGACTCGAGCGAAGTCATCATCTCGGAGTACAACGTGCTTGATCCGCCGACAGTGATCATCATCGACACCAAGGGCGACATCGTGGATCGCTTTCTCGGCACCCTGGTCGGGGTCAGCACCGACCTCGGCAAGTTGACCTGATGCCCGAGGTTACCGTCTACGGCGCTCCGTGGTGCCCCGACTGCAAGCGCGCGAAGCGATTCCTCGCCGAGCAACGGGTCGCATACGACTGGGTCGACATCGACCAGGATCCGGCCGGCATGCGCCATGTCGAGGAGTTGCAGAACGGCGGCCGATCGATTCCGACCATCGTGTTCGATAACACCGAGGTTCTGATCGAGCCGACCAACGAGGAGTTGGCGCGCAAGCTCGGGCTCACCCTCGAAGCCAAGCGGGGCTGCTACGACCTTGCGATCGTGGGGGGCGGCCCGGCGGGACTCGCAGCCGCGATCTACGCGGCGCGCGAGGGCATCGACGCGGTTGTCATCGAGCGCAGCGGCCTCGGCGGCCAGGCAGGGGTCACCGAGCGAATCGACAACTACCCAGGATTCCCAGAAGGTGTGGGCGGTGCGGACCTCGCCGAGCGATTCATCGCACAGGCGCGTTGCTACGAGGTGGAGTTGCTCAGCGCCGTGAGCGTCGAGTCCATCGCCACGGCTGGATCTGAGGCCGGCGATCTCTGCCTGTGCCTGGCAAGCGGTCAGGAGATCGAGACCCACGCGGTGCTGATCGCCACCGGGTCGTCGTATCGACGTCTCGGGATCCCGGGAGAGGACGACCTGATCGGTGCAGGCGTGCACTTCTGCGCGACCTGCGACGGCCCGTTCTACCGCGGTGCCGAGGAGCTTCTTGTCATCGGTGGCGGTAACTCAGCGCTCGAGGAAGGGCTGTTCCTGCTCAAGTTTGCCAAGCGCGTGCGCATCGTGCAGCGGGATCCCGAGCTCACCGCATCGCGACTGCTCCAGGACAAGGTCAACAACGACCCGCGTTTTGTGGTGCATCGCAACACCGAGGTTGTCGAGCTCGCCGGCACGGGACATCTCGAGTCGGTGCGCCTGCGCGACCGGGCCACCGGCGAGGAGCAGGTGGTGACCCCACGCGCGGCATTCGTCTTCATCGGTCTCGATCCCAACACCGCGTTCCTCCGCGGCGCGGTCGACCTGGACGCTCGCGGGTTCGTCAACGACAAGGGCGGGTTCACCACCTCGCTCCCCGGCGTCTTCGCCGCCGGCGACGTCCGGCGTGGGTCCACCAAGCAGCTCGGCTCGGCGGTGGGCGACGGAATCGCGGCACTGATCGCGATTCGCGAGTACCTGCAGGATCACCATGAGGTGGCGCGGCACCCCGAGGACTGACCACTTGCCGCCGGGGTGCGTTGTGCTATAGTGCGGAACGCAATATGGAATTCCGCACTCAACCCAAGGACATGGTGGCGCTGACCACCCTCAGCCTGCTCAGCGAGCAGCCCTGCCACCCCTACGAGATCCAGCGCCTGCTGCGGGAGCGCCACAAGGCGTACGCCGTGGGCAAGACGCGAACGCTGTACAGAGCGATCGAAGAACTCGAGCAGGCCGGCTTTATCGAGCCGCTCGAGACCAGCCGCGAGGGCCGGCGACCGGAACGCACCGTCTACCGGATCACTCCTGAGGGCAGCGAGGAGCTCGAGAACTGGCTCGCAGATCTGCTCGCGACTCCCGTCGATGAGACGCCGGTCTTCCAGGTGGCGGTGGGTCTGCTCGGCTACATCACGCAGGAGCGGGCGGAAACAGCGCTGGCGACACGAGTTGTGGCGCTGGGCGCTCGGGTCTCCGGACTTGCGGCCACCCTCAGCATGGCCCAGGACGACCTCGGGCTCCCGCGGCTTGTCCTGCTCGAGCTGGAGCATGCGATCGCACTCGCCACCGCTGAGATCGCGTGGATCCGGTCGATCCTCGCGGACATGCAGCGGGGGACGCTGATATGGAACGAGGAACTGATCCGCGCGCATTTCGAGGCGATGCACGCCGCCGACGCGGAACGTCGCAACCGCCACCGAGAACACCCTCGACCCGAGCCGATATCCACCACCAGGGAGAGAAGGACATCGTGATCGAAACGCACAATCTTCGCAAGACATTCAAATCGCGCAGGGGACCGGTCGACGCCGTCGCCGGGGTCGATCTTGATGTCAAGAAAGGCGAGATCTTCGGATTTCTCGGGCCCAACGGCGCGGGCAAGACGACAACGCTCCGCATGCTGTCAACGCTGCTGCCGCCGACGAGCGGCGAAGCGACGGTCGCCGGCTTCGACCTCCGGCGCGAGCCGGCAAAGGTGCGCTACGTCATCGGCTACGTGAGCCAGGAGGGCAGCAGCGCGCCCGAGGTCCCCGGACGGACGGAACTGGTCATGCAGGGACGCCTGTATGGCATGAGCAAGCAGCGTGCAATCGCACGCGCAGCGGAGCTCATCGAGTCGCTGGAGCTCGCCGACTGTGCGGACCGGCCAACCAAGACGTACTCCGGCGGTCAGAAGCGCCGCCTCGATATCGGCATCGGGCTGATGCACCTCCCCCAGCTGCTCTTCCTCGACGAGCCCACAACCGGGCTCGATCCGCAGAGCCGGGCCCGCATGTGGGACGAGGTGCGCAGGCTGCGCGACACGGGCACGACGGTGTTCCTGACGACGCACTATCTCGAGGAGGCGGACGCGCTGTCCGACCGCATCGGCATCATCGACCACGGCAAGATCGTGGCCCTGGGCACGCCGGATGCGTTGAAGCGTCAGGTCGCCGGCGATGTCGTCGTCGTGGGCACCGACAACGCAAGCGAGCGAGTGCTCCAGCTCCTCAAAGGGCAGTCGTTCGTCCGTGAGGCGACGAGCGCCGACAGCCTCGTCCGCCTTTACGTCGACCGCGGCGAAACCGCGATGCCGCAGATCATTCGCGTGCTCGACTCCGCAGGCATTCCGCTTGCATCGCTGTCACTGAGCCGGCCGAGCCTCGACGACGTGTTCCTGCGTCAGACCGGGCGCTCGCTCCGCGAAGCCGCATAGGGGGAATCGACATGAAGCTGCTCAAAGACACCTGGCTCATGTTCCAACGCTATCTCTTCGTCTTCCTGCGCAATCCGGCGTGGGTCGCGATCGGGGTCATTCAACCCGTGCTCTACCTGGTGCTGTTCGCGCCACTGCTGAAGTCGCTCGTGCAGGTTCCCGGGTTTCCTGCCGGCGGCGCCTACAACGTCTTTGTTCCGGGATTGCTCATCCAGCTCGGGCTCTTCGGTGCCAGCGGCGTGGGGTTCGGCCTCATCGCTGAGCTGCGCGCCGGGGTGATCGAGCGCTTCCGTGTGACCCCGGTCAGCCGGTTCGCGCTGCTCCTCGGCCGCGCGTTGCGCGACATCCTCACGCTGGTGGTGCAGTCGCTGATCCTGCTCCTGCTGGCGATCCCGTTCGGCCTCAAGCCGACCTTGGTCGGCGTCGTCGTGATGCTCGGACTGGTTGCCTTGATCGGCCTGGGGATGGCGTCGCTGGCCTACGCCGCGGCACTCGCGTTGAAGAGCGAGGACTCGTACGCGCCACTCATCTTCACGCTCTCACTGCCGTTGTTGTTGCTGAGCGGCGTGCTGCTGCCGCTCGCGCTGGCACCCGTGTGGTTGCAGGACATCGCCAAGGCCAATCCGCTGTCGTATGCGGTCAACGCCGCACGCGATCTCTTCAACGGCAAGGGCTTCGACCAGGCGGTGTTCGAAGGGCTCGCAATCATGGCGGCACTGGCTGTCGTCGGTGTGCTGATCGGCGCGCGCCGGTTCACGCGGGCGATCGCCTGAGCTCAGAACCCTGCGCCGATCTCGTCGCGGCCGAGGAATGTCTCGACTGAGCGCGCAAGCGCAACGTTGAAGGCATTCCTCGACGCGTCGTCGTCGTCGGGGCTGGCAGCGCCGACCGACTTGCGACGCGCGATCCAGGGCGGCGTCGACCGTCCGATAAGGTCGTTGTCGACTCGCAGCGCCACGACGTCCTGCGCCTGCTCCTCCACCTCGATCGACACCTGGCGCACCACCCCGAGGTGGTCGACGAGCTTCCACGTACGCGACCAGCATCGGTGCTTCTCCCCGACGGAGTACGTCAGGCGGACGGGATCGGCAACAAGCGTCGCGTGTCGCGACCGAGCGGAGGCTCGGAGTGCAGCGCGGATCGGCGCATCGAGCTCCCCGCTGATCCATCCCACCAGTGACGGCGCTCGGTTGTCGAGATCCGGAAGCGCGAGCTGATAGAACCCGTTGGAGAGCGCCGCGACCGTCCCGGCATGGCGCCGGCAGAACGCGGTGTCATCGAAGATCGCGCCGTGGTCGAGGCACCAGGCGGTCGCGCAGACCCGGCCGCGACGGTCGGCATAGCCGCAGCGGATCGACACCACGCGGGTGCAGCCGGGCTGCATGCAGCACTCGCGACCGGACGGCCGCCGGAAGGACGATCGCCGCTGCCACCTGCGGTCGAATGACGCCATGGGAGCTGCCTCCGTAGGCGCCGCATCCTACCAGAACGCTCCTAACGACGCGAGCGCACGAAGCAGGTCAACCGGCTAGTGCGGGGGCGTCCTCGAAGCACGAGCGCACCACGGCGCCAAGGCCCGGGAGGCTGAACGGCTTGGTGATCAGGTGGTTGGCGCCGGCGAGGCGCGCGCGCTCGACATCCTTGTCGGAGGAGAGCGATGTGAACACCAGCACCGGCATCGACTGGGTGGCCTGATGCGATCGGATATGACGGCACACCTCGATCCCGTCGACGCCGGGCATCATCACGTCGAGGATCGCAAGGTCGAACTGCTCGCTGTCCAGCATCGATATCGCCTCACTGCCGTCGGAGGCCTCTCTCACCTCGAATCCTTCCATGCTGAGATACAGCCCGACGACGTGCAGCAAGCGCGGTTCGTCGTCAGCGAGAAGGATGCGCTGCTGGGTCAACGGTTGCGGCCTCCCGGGCGCGTGGACAGGTGCGTCATCGCAGTATCGACCGCGGAATCAATTCGATCTCGCCGACCATCGTTCCGTCACCGGGTGGAGACAACTGCAGCCGAACTCGGTCCAACACCCGGCTGTGCTGGATGATGTGGTCATGAGGGTCGGCCCCGAGAACGGTGAGCAGCGAGGCGCGGGCTCCCGTGTCTGAGCCGGAGGCGCCGCACCGCGTCACCCCGCGAATGCTCGCCGAGCCGCGGCGTCCGGCGCGCATCAGAGCGCTCCACTCGGCACCCTGGCTCGCGGTGGGGACGGTTTGCGTCGGCGCCTTCATGGGCCAGCTCGACGCAAGCATCGTGACCACAGCGCTGCCAGTCATCCGCACCAACCTACACGCATCCATCGCCAGTGTCGAATGGGTGGTGCTCGTCTATGTGCTCGTCCTGGCAGGCACGGTTGCGGCGGTCGGCCGCATCGCCGACCGCGTCGGTCGAAAGCTCCTGTACACGTATGGTTTCGGCATCTTCGTGGCCGGGTCGGCAGCCTGTGCGCTGGCCCCGTCGCTCGGTCTGTTGGTGGTGGGCCGGCTGGTGCAGGCCGTCGGCGCGGTGATGCTCCAGGCAAACTCGTACGCGCTCATCCGCGACGTCCTTCCGCCCGGCCGCCTGGGCGCCGGCCTCGGCGTGCAGGGCGCAGCGCAGGCGGTCGGGCTCTGCCTCGGGCCGGTGCTCGGTGGAGCGCTCACCGCTGTTGGCGGCTGGCGGCTTATCTTTCTCGTGAACATCCCGCTCGGCGTGATCGGTCTCGTTTTCGGCTGGCTCTTCCTGCCACGGAGCACCCATCACGACCCGATGAGCCGGATCGACCCCTACGGGACCTTGCTACTCGCCGCGATTCCCGCCGCCGTGTTTGCGGCGCTGTCATTCGCCGCCCAATCGGGAACGCCGCCCTGGACCGAACCCGCGCTGGCCGCGCTCGCGGGCCTGCTGCTCATCGGCGCGTTGGCACGCCAGCGGAGGGTGGCTGGATCGGTCGTCGACGCCGCGCTGATCCGGGACCCGGCGTTCGATGCCGGCATAGTCGCGGCGATGCTGTCGTACGTCGTCCTGTTCGGCTTGCTGGTCGCCGTTCCCTTCTACCTCGAGAACACGCTCCACGTCGGACTGGTCGCGGTGGGGCTCGAGCTCAGCGCACTCCCGATCTCAGTCGCGGTGTTCGCGCCGCTGGGTGGCGCGATCCGAGACCGGGTCGGCTCGCGAGTCCCGATGGGCCTCGGCATGCTCCTGACGGCGGCTGGATTGGCGCTGCTCGCCGCCTCCGGGACCCGCTCCAGCCTGACCGTTGGTGCGCTCGTTGTCACGGGAGCCGGCATGGGTCTCTTCGTGGCGGCAAACAACGCGGCGACCATGATCGCCGCGCCGCAGCAGCGGGCGGGTGCCGCCGGCGGCCTCCTGAACATGGCGCGCGGGCTCGGCACGGCGCTCGGAGTGGCACTGCCATCGCTCGTCTTCGCATCGGGACGAGGCATCACCTCGGTGGCGCTGATGCTCCTCGTCGTCGCGCTGCTTGCCGGTGTTGTCGGCGTGACCTGGTCAACCTCTTCCAGGCAGGCGGTGTCAGCGGTCTGAGGTGTCCGCCGGGTACCAGTGGGTCGGGCGCGCGCCATCGCGCCGCACCTGCCCTGTGCTCTCGAGGAGGACCAGGTGCGCGAGCGTCTCACCGATGGCGGCGCGACGCATGAAGCCGACGATCTGCGACCAGTCACGGGACCAGCGCAGCCGGAGCGCGGTCTCCCAGCACGTGAGTCCCGGGCTTGCGCTGATCGCTGTATAGGTCTCGTCGAGCCGGCGGCTATGGTGGTCGAGGAGCTGATCGACGCGCGCATCGAGACCGCGGAATCGCCATTCGTGCGCCGGAAGTACCTCGTCGACGTCGAGGTCTCGAACGCCGCGGAGCGCATCGAGGAAATCCGCCAGCGGGTTCATGGGCTGCTGGACGTGCACCGCCACGCTCGGACTGATCCGGGGGAGCACGTGGTCGCCGCTGAAGAGCAGCCGGCCACCGCGATCGTGGAAGCAGACGTGCCCCGGAGAATGGCCGGGCGTGTGCAGCGTGACCAGGTCCCATCCGGGGAGCGCCACTCGCATGCGGTCCTCGAGCAGGACATCCGGCTCGGCAACCGCCACGAGCTCGCGGATCCCCAGCGAGGCGCCGGTGAGCTCGGGGCGGAGCTCGGCGGGAACGCCGGCGTCGACCATCAACGCGTCCATGCTCTCGACCAGGGTTTCCATTCCCTTGCCGTAGCGGGCGCCGATCAACTCGGCGTCGGCGGGATGGAGCGCCACCCAGGCGCCGGACGCCTCGCGCAAGCGGCCGGCGAGCCCGTAATGGTCCGGATGGATGTGGGTGACGAGGATGGCCTGGACATCAGCCGGGGTGTACCCGGCGACCGCCATCCCGGCCACGAGCGCCACCCAGGCTTCCTCGGTGCTCCACCCGGTGTCGATCACCCCGGCGCCTCCATCCAGCTCGAGCAGATAGACCAGCACGTAGCGCAGGGGACTGTTCGGCAGGGGCACCGGGATCGACCAGAGACCGGGACGGACACGTTCGACGTCGGGCAACCCAACCCCATCCCACGACCGCCGCTGAGCGGTGCCGGTGACCTCGATGCCGCCCACGCGACGGCTCAGCGGGCGGCGGTGACGGCGTTCGCCGCGAGGTGTTCCAGGAAGAGATCCTCGACGTCATCCCAATGCTCGTCGGGGATCCAGTGCGAGCCGCCCTCGAGGTCGAGGAGGTGATAGTCGCCGGTGCAGTATCCGGCCGTCAGGTCGGTGGCCTCGCGAGTGAAGACTGGGTCCTGATCGCCCCAGACGTGCAAGACCGGAGCCCCGACAGGTGCGGAATGGCCGCGCTCGGTGCCGAGGGCCCGATACCAGTTGAGCGCGCCGGTCGGACCGACCGCTCGCAGTGCGCTGATATCGCGATGCGCATGCGCCGGGCTGAGACCCGTCGCCGTCAGAAGCGACTCGGCGACGACGCCACCCGCCGCGTCGATCAGCGACTCGGGGATGATCGGCAGCCGCAGTACCGGGACGTAAGCCATGCGCAGCCGCTGCTGCGTGCCCTTCAGCGCCTGTCGCAGCGCGGCTGTGTGCGGTGTCGACACCGCGGTGAGCGAAGCCACCGCCTCTGGATGATCACCGGCAAGTGCCCAAGCCACGGTCCCGCCCCAGTCGTGCCCGACCAGGTGAAACCGATCCCTCCCGATGCTGGCGGCCATGGCGAGGACATCGTCAACGAGTTCGCTGACCCGATACGCTTCGACACCGTCGGGATGAGCGCCCCGCGAGTAGCCGCGCTGGTTCGGAGCCACAGCTCGATATCCGGCATCGGCCAGGCCGTTCAACGCGTCGTCCCAGCAACTGCCCGTCTGCGGGAATCCGTGGAGCAGGAGGACGAGCTCACCGTCCGGCGGGCCGGCGGTGAGCGCGTCGAAACGCATGCCGCGTGCCGCTATGGTCGTTCGCCGTACCGCCACTGCACGGGAGCGTAGCAGGCCGCTGGAGTGCCGCACTCCGGCGCCGCGCCCGGTTCATGCACCATGCGGCCATGCCCGAAGCGCTGTTCACGCCCAACAAGCGCGGGTACGTCCCCAGCGATCACGCACGGGGGCCGTGGGATCGCGCCGCGATGCACGGCGGACCCTCGGCTGCGCTGATCGCCGGGGTCATGGAAGCGTTGCCCACCGAGGCGCCGATGGCAGTGGTCCGGATAACCGTCGAGATCTTCCGGCCGGTACCGCTGCGACCGGTGGAGGTTGCGGCTCGCATCGAGCGCGACGGCCGGCGCGTGCAGATGCTCACCGCAACGCTCACCGATGGCAACACCGAGCTGTGCCGTGCCACGGCGTGGCGTATGCGCATCGCGGATCTCGACCTGGGCGAGCAACCGCCGCCGGAGGTGCCGTTCGCGGGACCGTCCGAGTCGGTCGCACACACGCCAGAAAGTGACGACCCCGCGTTTCACCGCACCGGCGTCGAGATGCGCTACGCGCACGGCTCATTCATCGAGCAAGGTCCCGCGACGGTGTGGATGCGCCTCACCTCCCCGGTGGTCGCGGGCCAGACCACAACGCCCTTGCAGCGCGCGGTTTCGGCTGCCGATTTCGGCAACGGCGTCGCGTCGGCATTGCCGTGGGGGCAGTTCCTGTTCATCAACACCGACCTGACTGTTTACCTGCATCGCCAGCCTGAAGGCGAGTGGATCTGCCTTGATGCCAGCACCGACGTCGACCGACGCGGAGTCGGGGTCGCTCACAGCCGTCTCTACGACGAGCGCGGCCCGATCGGGCGATCGTTGCAGGGATTATTCATCGACAAGCTGCGGGTCACGCCACCAAGCGTTTGAGGGATGCCGGTAGCATCGAGGAATGATCCCGGCACTGCGCGTGATGGTCGACACAATGGTCGTGGATCGCCTCGCCCTGGACCCCGAGGTAGAGGCTCTCATGCGCGCGGCGGTGACATCCGGACGCCTCGTGCTCGTCGCCACTCACCTTCGGCGGGATCAGTTGGAACGCACACCGCGCGCGCAAGGCGCGAGAAGTTGATCAGGTTCGTTGCCGACGTCACAGTACAAATGCCGACCGCCGGTCTCATTAGACGGGCGGCGCAAACGAGCGAACGCCTCACGGACACGGTGACGCGCCGCTGCTCGTGTCGAAAATCCTGGCTGAGTCCATCCATTGACAACCATCGATGGAACCGGCTACGCTATCGTTAGATCAATCGACGTTCATCGATAGGAGACGAGCCATGGACTGCGAGTGCCCCGACGGAACCTGCCCGTGCGACTGCCGAGGAGCCTGCTGACGTGGGCAGGGTTCAGCTCGCTTTGAACGTGAGCGACCTCGATGAGGCAGTGAGCTTCTACTCCAAGCTTTTCGAGACGGAGCCGGCCAAACGGCGGCCAGGCTATGCCAACTTTGCGGTGATCGACCCGCCACTGAAGTTGGTCCTCTTCGAAAATCCAGATCAGGCAGGCACGCTCAATCACCTCGGTGTCGAGGTGATCTCGAGCACTGAGGTTGTCACGGCCACCAGGCGCCTCGCGGCGCAAGGGCTGCCGACAGAGGTCGAGGATGGGGTGACCTGCTGCCATGCTCTGCAGGACAAGGTGTGGGTCGCGGGTGCAGATACGCGCTGGGAGGTGTACACCGTGTTAGCGGACGCCCCTGTCGACACGATCACCGAAACCGGCGGCTGTTGTGAGGCCACGGGCAATGCCCGCCAAGCTTGCTGCGTCCCTGAGTAACGCCAAGCCCCTTGTCGGCGTCACCACCGCAGGTGATAGGAGGTAGCGCGATAGCCACACCGGGAGAGCTACGCGTACTCAACACCATCCGTGCCGGCCTCACTCGCGAATTCGAAGGGTGTTCGGACCGGAGACCGTGACGGCGTGTCTCTATGAATCCTATGACCGATTGGTGGCGACTGCGAAGGTCAACCGATACCTTGTCGTCCTTGCCGAGCGGTTTGCTCGCGACCGTCTCCAGGCGAGCGCCAAAGCGGAGGGAAGAATTGTGACAACGGTCCCCGAAGTCCTCTTTGTCTGTGTCCACAATGCGGGTCGATCGCAGATGGCAGCGGCCCTGCTCGATCATCGAGCCAAGGGTGCCGTCCACGTGCGGTCGGCCGGGTCGGACCCGGCGGGGACACTGAACCCAGCCGTCGTCGAAGCGATGAGCGAGCTTGGCCTGGATATCAGCAAGGAGTTTCCGAAGCCACTCACGGATGATGTGGTCAAGGCAGCCGATGTGGTCGTCACGATGGGTTGTGGTGACGCGTGCCCGCTCTATCCCGGCAAGCGCTACCTGGATTGGGAACTTGAAGATCCAGCCGGCAAGTCCCTCGCGACGGTCCGTCGCATCCGAGACGACATCGACGACCGTGTGAAGACATTGCTCACGGAGTTGGTGTCAGCGAAGGGCAGCACATAGACCGGCTGCTGCGCCACGAATCTCGGACGCTACGTGCCCACGGGGCGGCGTCCGTATGTGACGTCGCACAGAGGAACGCGTCGACGAACCGTGCGCCCTCCGTCCCGGCCCGGTACGTGGTACGCGACGAACGGCCCGGTCACCGATTCCGCCATCACTGCATAGCCAAGCGCCTTCAGCCGTGCTGCATCGCGAACGTAGTCAGGCGTGGTCCAGTAGCGACGCTCAACGACCTCAGGGAGGATGTCGCGCTTTGCCAGGCCGCGTGCTGCCCGAGCCAGTGATCGATCCCGAAGCGGACCCGCGACGTCCAGGGTGTTCGCACTGCGAAAGACGGCGCCAATAGCGCCGAGGAGTGCGATCGCGACCAGCAGAACAAGGGCGTATTGCAGTGTCACGCTGGGTCGAGTGTAGAGGCGTAGAGGCGCAGACGCGCTCAGGCGCCGAGGAGACTCTGCAGGCGGGGGTCGTCGCGGATTGGCTCGAGGTCAACGTCCTCGAGCGCATAGGCCCACAAGTCTGGACGTGCACGGAGCGCTGCGCTCAGGAGCGGCAGCGCGTCCTCGGCGTTGCCTGTGCGCGCGTAGAAGCAGGCGAAGTTGTAGTCGGCGACGGGCCGATTCTCGGGGAGCAGTTCCGAGTCGATCGCATAGCTCCACTTCGCGGCCCCCTCCGCTCCATCCGGGTCACCATGATCGAATGCCCAGTATGTGAGGTGCTGCGAAGTGTGCCCGTGACCGTTGCCTGGCACGACGAGCCACACCGCGCCGCCGTTGTCAGGGCGCTCGCGAAGGAGATCCTCCTCCGAACACTGGTTGATTGCCTCGATGAGCGCCGAGTAGCTGGCGTCGTAAGCCGCGCGAACCGCAGCCGCGGAATCCCCCCGGTGCGCTTCGTAGATCACCGCATTACTCGCGTCGACGTCGGTGTCGACGGCCGGCCCCGGGAAAGGCGTCCCGAGACGCGCTGCAGCGAGCGTGCGGGCGGCGTGCTCGCGCCAGCTGTTCAGGTGCGCAACATTGTCCTTCGCGGTCCATTGACCACCGTCCGCCGATGGCGAGTCGTCAACAAAGGCGAGGAGCACGGCCTCCTCCTCCTGCGCGGCTCGGAGTGACTGCACCAGGCGGTCGTTGAGCGATGCCGTCGTCATACGGGCAGCATAACTTGGCCCAGCGGGGCGGCGACCCAGGGCTCGGCCATCGCCACAAGGCGGCACAGCGCGTTGACGAGTCGCATCTGCTCCGGCGAACGGCAGCGTGCCCGGAGCAATGCGGGTGAGCAGACGAGAATGGAGAGTCCGCGGGCACGCGACACCGCCACGTTGAGGCGGTTGAGGCTGAACAGGAATTCGAGGTTGCGAGGCAGATCCTCAACGCTCGAGGTGGCCATCGAGAAGATGCTGACAGCGGCCTCCTGTCCCTGAAAGCGATCGACCGTACCGACTCGCGCCCCGGCCGGCAGTGCTTCGACGAGGCAGGCAACCTGGGCGTTGTACGGTGCGACGACCACGATGTCGGCGAGCGTCATCGGGCGCTCGCGTCCCGTGTCATCGCGCCAAGTGGCATTGGTGAGCTCGGCGATGACCTCGCGGACTCGCTCGGCCTCGGCATCGGAACGCACGCGGTCGCCGGGATGCTCCACAAACGATGTGCGCAAACCGGTCGTGGTGACTCCGTCGATGACCACAGCCTGCGTTGCGCAGCGCTCCTCGGAGCCCAGCCGTCCCTCGTAGAAGGAGCGTGAGACGAACCTCGTCACGTCCGGATGCATCCGCCATGTGAGGTCGAGGAGCACGCCACGCTCCGGCGCGATGGTGACATCGCCATCGAGCAGGTGCTCGAGCGCCGACACACCAACCCCAGGCGGGTGACTCCCCTGGAGTGGCTGCGCAAGTTGCCGCGGATCGCCGACCAGGACGAGGTTGCGGGCAGAGCGCGACACCGCGAGTGCATCGGCCAGCGACATCTGACCGGCCTCGTCGACGATCAGCGTGTCGAACGATGCCGCAAACTCCGGACGCGAGAATAGCCATGACGTCGCTCCGACCACGTCGACGGTCGCGTCGGCGACGGCCGTCGCCACCGCTTCATTGCTCCGCGCGATCTGGATGGCCGGCGTACTGGTTCCATCGCCCTTGCGATGCTGCATGCGAACGCTGACGCCGAGCGACGGTGCGAGTTCCTCGATCTTCGCAAGCAACGTGCGAATCGCGTTGTGGGTGACCGCCGTGACGCCGACCGGCCCGCGCAGGTTCTTGATGATCGTCAGTGCGGCGAGTGCGGCCGTGTGAGTCTTGCCTGCGCCGGGTGGGCCCTGCACCGGGAGGCACCCGCCATCGAGGCTGAGGATCAAGCGGATCGCTGCCCGTGACGCCGTCTCCCCCAAGCCACGAAACACGCAGTCGGTATCGCCGTTCAGACGTGGCGGCACGCGCATCAGCAGATCGCGTCCGGCGCGATTGGACCCGCGCGCATCGGGACCGTTGGCGACCACCCAGCGGCCGAGGTCGAGCAGCGATTCCTCCTGCGCATCCGTTTGCAGGGGGGTGGATGGAATCAAGAAGCGAACCGGACCGCGTTCAGCCTGGCGAGGTGTGCGCGACAGCGTGATCTCGCCACGCGCCGAATCGAGGTCGGTGACCTCCCCCGCGACCGGCGCCCAGCGAAGGTCGGCCTCGGGATCGAGCGGTTTGTCTCCGCTACTGATGCGGTGTTCCTGGGGTTCGAACCGGTAACGCTCAATGATCCGGCTACCATCCTCATGGGAGCCGATCATCTCGAGCGGACCGAGTGCGTACGTGTCGCGTTCGAGCTCTTCCGGGCTCATGGCGATCTGGTCGAAATGGCGCCACCAGTTCACCTTGTTCTCGCGCCGGTGATACGACAGCAGCGCCGCGAGCAACCACCGCGCGCGTTCGTCATCGGTCTGCAGCTCGGGATCCGCCGGTACATCCTCGACGAGCCCGGCGGCGACCTCTTGAGTCGTGACGATCTTGGCCTGGAGGGCGTCCTTCACCTCGCGCTCGATGACCGGAGGACGCTCGATGGGCGCACCGCGCAGCCTCTCCTCCTCTCCCCGACGCGCTTCGAGCCAGTCGCGCAGCTGGGCGGTGGAGAGGCAGTCACGCTCGTTGTAGATCGCGATCTCATCGAGCAGCGCGGTGTCGCCGGCACCGCCCTCCTCACGGCTGGTCAGCCAGCGCTCGTACATGACCATGCTCCCCGCGGCGTCGGCGATCGACTCTTCGCGCGCCGGCATGTACAGGCGCTCCACCTTCTTGAGCGAGTACGAATCGGTGGACAAACGGATGCCCTGTCGCACCACGCGATAGAGGTCGACGAGCACCTCATTGCGCAGCAGGTGATCGACCTCTTCTTCTCGCGTGCCGTGGCGGCTCATCAACCGGCGCAGCGCGGTCTTCTCGTACGCCGCGTAGTGGTAGATGTGCATGTCGGGGTATGCCTCGAGCTGCGCCATGGCGTAGTCGACGAACTCCTCGAACGCGAGGCGTTCGCCGGAATCATCGTGTCCCCACCAGGCTCGGTACTCGCCCTGCATATCGACCGCACCGAAAAGGTACTCGAGCGGAACGTCGCGCGCCAGGCCGTCGCCCTCCATATCGAAGAAGATGTCGCCGGGCGAGGGTCTCGGCAATGCACACAAACCGTGCCCCACTTCCCAGGCATCGAGCAACTCGTGTCGCGGAACGCCGTCGGGCTGCGGACCTCTGTGCTGCAATGCCGCCTGGGCGCGCAATTCACGGAATGTCGCGAGGCTCATGCGGCCCGGCGGCTCAGCATCAGCTGACGAGGCTGCGAGCCCGGTCATCGTGCCGATCCCGACGCTTTTCAACGCGACTACCTGGCCCGAGCGCATGCGGGCGACCTGAGACAGGTGATCGTCGCGCTTGCGTTGCGCGACGCAGCGTGCAGCGAATCCGCACGTCCCGCAGTGATCGACCGGATCCGGGTACGTATCAGCGTCCACGAGCATCGCCGATTCGAAATCGCCCTTGACGGTTGCGTGGTACGCGGAGAACTCGTCGACGCGATACGCATGCTCGGTGCCGTCACCCAGGATCACCTGCATCATTGCCGGCGCAGTCCCCTGCAGCCGCTCAAGGTGCGCGGAGTACTCGCAGAGTTGAAGAATCGCCTCGGAGCGGACGCGCCGAGCGAGCTTCGCATCGGCCGCCTCGTAGCTCCATGACCACCGAGCGCTCGGCGTGGCCACCCGCAGCAGAAAGTCGGCGCGACCCATCCAGCGTCCGTCGAAGAACGTGGGCTGGTAGATGACGTCGTAGCCCTCGCTCATGGCTGCGACCGTGTCGGCCTCGAGCGCGAGCAACTCGTCCGCGGAGCTCGCGTAGCGGTCGCGCTCGTCCTCGAACGCCTTGACGCGCAGACCCCGAGCGCGGAGCGCATCGCGGTGGCGCTGCTCGTGCCCGGCACCGAGATTGGCGAGCACCTCGCTCAGCGCGGACCTGTCGCTTGGAATCGACTCGCCGGCCGCGACCCGGCGCTTCAGCGCCACGAGATGGCCGCATGCGAGGTAGTCGCAGAGATCGGTGGCCGTGTAGACGGGACGGCCGTCCTGGAGGAACCGCATCAGCCCACCATCCTGGCTCGCCGGCGCCCGCGTTCGCGCGGCAGCGGGAGGGTCAGCTGCCGCCCTCCCGGGCGAACGCCTCCCCCAGCTCGGTTCTGTGGCGGGCCGGCGACGCCGGCGAGCCGCACCGAACGGGTCTGGGCGCCGGCGAACAGCTCGGCGCGGCTGGCGAGCAGCGCCTGCGCGCGCCGGAGATATGGCCCGTCGACGACTGCACCTGCGTCGACGGGACCGGAGGCCTGCATGTCCATGCCCCGACGATGCTCCGGGCCGGCGACAGGTGCCTGTCGCGTACGGTTTTGGCGTGGGCGATGACATCGAGATCCGACGGCTGCTGGCGTCCGAGTACGCCGCCGCCGGGAAGGCCACCGTGAGTGCTTTTCGCGAGTACTGGACGCCCGACGCGCCGGGCTGGGAGCTCTACCTGGCACGGATCGCCGACGTCGAGAGCCGTGCCAGGCAGGCGACAGTGCTGGTAGCCGTTGATCGGGGAGTCATCGCAGGCTCGGTCACCCTCGAGCTGGATTCGCGAATCCCCGGGTCGAGCGAGCCACTCGCACCGGACGAGGCGCACATCCGAATGCTCGGCGTCAGCCCCGAGCATCGCGGCCATGGGATTGCTCGCCGGCTGATGCTGGCGTGCATCGACACGGCACGCCGCAGCGGCAAGCGCGTGATGACGCTCGACACCGAGAAGAGCATGACCGCGGCGATGCAGCTCTACGTGGACCTCGGCTTCCAACCAACCGGATCGGAGCAACGGCCCGGCGGCCCGCTGCTCCTGGGCTACAAGCTCGATCTCGACTCGGAATCCCCGGCGACACGCTAGGCTCCATTCGTGCCAGGCGTCTACGAGAAGGGAGAGAAAGAGCTCCGAGTCATCAAGCTCTTCGCACGCCTGTGCGAGACGGAGGTGGGCCTGACGACCCGTCAGCTCGCCGAGGAGCTCGAGGTCAACACGCGCACCGTCCAGCGGTACGTGGCGACGCTTCGCGACAACGCAGGGATCGACATCGAGGAGGCGGGCGGTCGCTGGCGGATCGGCAAAGGCAGCCTGCTCCCGCCGTTGCAACTGGACCACTACCAGGCAACGCTGCTGCTGGTGGCTGTCCGCCTGCTTCAACAGGTTCGACCCGAGCAGGACCCGGCGCTGGTCGGTGCGCTTGCCCACCTGTCGCGGGCGCTCAGCGTGCCGGTGGTGAGCGAGTACCTGCGCCGCACGCTTGAGGCCGCCGAACGGCGTCCTGCCGACGCCGAGCGCCTCAAGGTCGAACGCACCGTGATCGACGGGTTCGTGGCGCATCGAGAGATCGAGGTTCGCTACGTCGACGCCAAGGGCAATGAGACACGCCGCGACCTGCGCCCGTACTTCATCCAGCCCACCGCCGAAGGCCGGCACATCTACGTCTTCGCCAGGGACTCCGTCTCGCGGGAGGTTCGGTCGTTCCGCCTCGATCGGATCCGCTCGGCGCGGCTGCTGCCATCGACCTTCGCCGTTCCCGACGACTTCGATATCGACACCGTCCTCGGCGCCTCGTGGGCAATCTGGCAGGGCGCCGGCGCGGACCGGGTGGTGTTGCGTTTCACTCCCGAGGCGCGGCAGTGGGTCGACGAGAGCCCGTGGCCTGCACACGCCCGGCGCACCGACCTCCCGGGCGGCGGGATCGAGGTCCGACTCGACGTTGCCGGCGAGGTGGAGATGCGCCCATGGCTGATGCGCTGGGGTCCCAACGTCGAGGTGCTCGAACCGGAATCGCTACGCCGGCACATCGCGGAGAGCCACGCGGCTGCTGCGGCACTGTATGCGTCGAGTCCACGCAAACGGGGTAAAACCTAAGCAGCATGGACGAGAAAGTCACCCTCACCGACGAAGAGTGGCGTCAGCGCCTGACGCCTGAGCAGTACAACGTGCTTCGCAAGGCAAGCACCGAGCGCCCGTTCACCGGGCAGTACGTGCACGTGGACGATAAGGGCGTCTACACGTGTGCCGGCTGCGGCGCCGAGCTGTTCAGCTCGGACACCAAGTTCGACTCCGGGACCGGCTGGCCGAGCTTCTACGAGCCGCTGAAGGAAGGCGTCGTCGAGGAACACCGCGACTGGAGCATGCTCATCCCGCGCACGGAGATTCGCTGTGCGAAGTGCGGCGGCCACCTCGGCCACGTCTTCCCGGACGGCCCCGCGCCCACCGGCCAGCGCTACTGCATGAACTCCTGCGCCCTCAAGCTGGACAAGTCAGCGAGCTGATGCCGCTCGAGCCCTCGCCTCGGGCTCGCGCGGTCCTCGAGGGGACCTTCGGATTCGCCGACTTCCGGCCTGGACAGGCCGATGTCGTGGCCGCATCCGAGGCCCGCGCGGACGTGCTCTTCGTGGCGCCGACCGGGTCGGGAAAGAGCATCGCGTATTGGGTCCCGGGCATCGCCGGCGGCGGGCTCACCATCGTCGTCTCGCCGCTGATCGCGCTCATGGTCGATCAGGTCGCCCGCCTCAACGCGCTCGGTGTCCCGGCAGCCTGCCTGCACAGCCAGGTCTCAGCGGCAGCTCGCGCCGAGTCGCTGCGCGCGGCAGGCGGCGGCGAATTGCGATTCTTGTACCTCGCTCCGGAACGGCTCGGCGCGCCCGGGTTTCTCGACAACCTCAGCAGGCTGACCGTCGATCGGTTCGTCGTCGATGAAGCGCACTGCATCTCGAGCTGGGGCCACGACTTTCGCCCGGACTACCGCCGTCTCGGCGATGCCATCACCGCCTGCGGCCGGCCGCCGGTCGGCGCCTTCACCGCCACCGCCACGCCGCGCGTGCGCGCCGACATCACCGCGAGCCTCGGTCTCAGCGCAGCCGTCGAGCGGGTCACGGGCTTCGTGCGTGAGAACCTCACCATGTCGGTTATCCGCTGTCGCGGGGTTGCCGACAAACGCGACGCGCTGCTCGGTCTGGTCCGCCCCGACAAGGGACGCGCGCTCGTGTACTGCGGGAGCAGGCGGACCACCGATGAGGTTACGGAGTTGCTTGCCAGCGCAGGCATTTCTGTCGCCGCGTATCACGGCGCAGTGGACGGCGACACCCGGCAGGACGTGCACGAGGGATTCGCCGCGGGCCGACTGCAGGCGATCGTCGCCACTTCAGCCTTCGGCATGGGCGTCGACTTCCCCGACATCCGGCGCGTGATCCATCACGACTTCCCGGGGAGCCTCGAGGAGTACTACCAGCAGGCGGGCCGCGCCGGACGTGATGGAGCTCCGTCCGAGTGCATCCTGCTGTACAGCCCGGCCGACCGCCAGCTGCAGGAATTCTTCATCGAGCAGGCGTATCCCGAGCGCGACGCCGTCCGCTCCGTCTATCGCGAGTTGCTGCGCGAGGGCAGCGACGTAATCGATGCCTGGCAGGCACGAGGCGTGTCGGTCAACGCTGCGCGCGCCGCGCTGGATCTGCTGCGCCGCGCCGAGGTGATCCAGCCCGATGGGAGCATCCGGCGCCTCACCGGCGCGCCGGTTGATTTCGAGGAACAGTCGCTGCTGAAGGCGAATGCCTATGCACGCGTGAACCAGGTCATGGAGTACGCGGGAACACGCGGCTGCAGGCACGCTCGCATCGCCGACTACTTTGGCGAGCAGGGCGTGGCTCGTTCCTGCATGGCCTGCGACAACTGCCTCGACAGCAATCGCGCGACTTACGCGGCCGTTGACGCCGCGCACGTGAACGCCGCACTTGCCTGCGTGGCGCGCTTCGACGGCCACCTCGGCGGCGTACGGATCGCTTCGATCCTGCGCGGCACGGCCGATTCGTGGACATCGACGCGATCCTGGGTCACCGAGCTGCAGTGGTTCGGCGCACTTCGCAGTTGGGACCTGCAGCGCATCCGCGAACTGCTCGAACGGCTCGTCGAGCTGGGGTGCATCAGCCGCGGCCACGGCGAGAAACCGACGCTCGGTATCACACCGCGGGGCAGTGCGGTGCTCCGCGGCGAAGAGTCACTCGATGTCGACGTCCGCGCCGCATCGCCGGTGCGTGCGACTGGGACCCGCAAAGCAACGATCGGATCCGCACCAGCCCTCGAGATGACGGCAGAGGTGGCTGCGCGCTTCGAGGCACTGCGGAGCTGGCGACTCGAGGTCGCACGCAGCACCGAGGTGCCGCCGTACGTGGTGTTCCACGACCGCACGCTGGCCGAGATCGCCCATCGCCGACCCACGACAACCGGAGCGTTGGCGTCCATCCCGGGCGTCGGCCCCGCCAAGCTCGAACGGTACGGCGATGCCGTGCTCACCGTGATGCGCGACGAACCCGACTCCTAGGCGAGGATTGCAGGTCGCCTCGATTCGCGCCGGCCAACGCTGGGGATGCACCGCATCATGTTCGCGGTCGACGACATCGACGAGGTTCTTGCCCGTCTGCACGACCACCATGGCGCCGAACTTATCGGCGAGGTGGCGCAGTACGAAGACAGCTATCGGCTCTGCTATATCCGCGGACCGTGAGGCATCATCGTCGCGCTGGCCGAGCAGATCGACTAGCCCGCTTGCGCCGAGGGCGACTTCGACCCGCTCATCACAGGCCGTCCGATCAAGCGATCGGCCGGGGTAAAGTGCTCAGCCATGAAAGAAGCTGAGCCGAGCGCCGAACACTGTTGCGCTTAGTGCGCCAAGTCGGCGGCGCAGGTGTGGAAGCTGATTGCTGGGCCGGGTGGCTTCATCTGCGATGGATGCGTCGCCATGTGCAACGACGTCCTGGCGGCCGAGGGCGGAGAGCGGCGAGGATGGCTTCGGCGAAAAGCCCAATGGACTGGCTATAAGCCGCTTACCTGACGCAACCTCCAGGTCATTGCGACAATCGCCAACGCGTTTAGGGGGAGGGGTTAGGGCAAGACCGGATCGTTACGCTGGGATGTTGCAGGTCGCCGCGATACCGCGTCGGCTGAAGTACTTCTGGTGGTACTCCTCGGCGTCCCAGAACGCTGTGGCGGGAACGATCTCGGTGACGATCGGGCGCTTGTAGCGACCCGACTCCTCGAGCTTTTTCTTCGACGCGATCGCCGCAGCCTCCTGCTCGGGTGAGTGATAGAAGATCACCGACCGGTAGTTGTCGCCGATGTCCGGACCCTGGCGATTGAGCTGCGTCGGATCGTGGTTCATCCAGAAGATGTCGAGCAACGTGTCGTAGCTCACGCGAGCTGGGTCGTACGTGACCTCGACTGCCTCCGCGTGTCCAGTGCGATGCGAGCACACGTCCTCATACGACGGGGCCTGTGTGAAGCCGCCTGTGTAGCCGACCTTGGTCGCGGTGACCCCGTCGACCTGTTCGAATACCGATTCCACGCCCCAGAAGCACCCTGCGCCGAATGTCGCTGTTTCCATGGTCCGAGTATGCCTCGATGGGACCTCAGCCAATCACGCTGCGGGGCCCGTCAACTTGACCTGTCCCGTCGCGTAGACGGGCGGCCAGACCACGACACTGTGTCGCGGCGCCTGCCACTGCCAGACCACCGCAGCCGCGCGGGTGTTCTGCCCGAGCTGGCCGGCGGCGGTCGAGAAGAGCACGCCACCACCGTTGGGGAGGCTGCCGCTGGGGAGATCGAGCGATCGAGCCGCGGCGGCGATGCTCTGCGCGCTGTCGTCGCCCGCCCGGCCGAGCACGTCGGCGAACAGCACCCACGCCGCGGTAAACCCCGCGATCCCCTCCTCGTCCGGGGCGGCCTCGCCGGTGCGCTGCTTCCACAGCGCGGCGAACCGGTCGTACAGCGAGCGCGCCTGCGGATCGAGCGCGCCCGGGTTGAAATCTCCTTGCGGCCGGTCCGACGCGAACACTCCCACCGCGGCGGCGCCGAGGACGTTGCCGAAGTCCTGGTCGCACTGCGCCATGGTCGTTCCCATGAACACCTTGACCTGGAGCCCCGCAGCGAGAAACGCCCGCCGGAATGCGATGCCGTCCTGGATGTGCGACGAGAGCACAAGGATGTCCGGCTTCGCCGCCGCCAGCGCATGCATCACCGGCGCCCAATTGGGCGTGTACGGGTTGTAGAGGGACTCGCCGCTGATGTGCATGCCCCCGGCCACAAGCGCAGTGCGAGTCGCATCCGCGACGGAATGACCGTAGTCATCGTCCGCCGTGACGAAATACACGCGGATCTTGTCCACCGGGATTCCCATGCGGGGCACCAGCTGATCGAGCATGAACTTGCCGGCGTTGGCACCAAGCTCGGCACCGTTGACGCCCACGCGAAAGACCAGCGGCGAGCCCTGCCCGGTGACCCGGTCGGCCACCGCCCCGGTTTCCCAGTACACCATCCCCGCAGCGGACACCGCGGCTGCAGCGGGGATCGACAACTGTGACGAGTATGCGCCAATCACGACAGGAACTCCGTCGCCCTTGAGGCTGGATACCGCAGCCGGGATCTGGGCCTGGTCCTCGACATCACGCAGGTCGAGGGAGATCGGGTGGCCACCGATGCCGCCGTCGGCGTTCTGCATCTGCTCGGCCAGGGTGGCGCCGAGATACTCGTCTGTCGAGTCGGGCGCCGTGCCGCCCGACAGCGGGAAGATCGCCCCGACGCGGAACGGCACCGGGCCGGCTGCCGCGACGCTTGCGCAAGCCGCGCCCAGCAGCGTGATGACGACGACCCCGATGATCCGCAAGGGGCCGGAACGCTTGGCGCGGATGCGCTGCAGCACCGCCCGATCTTACCCGCGAGGCGCGTGGCGGGGACGCGTCGTGAGGGTGCAGCGGCCGAGGGCGGAGGGGATCCCGGCGGAGGCTGAATAGTCTGGGTTTGAAGCCGGAGCCGGGGTCCCCTCCGCCCGTCTAGGTGCTCAGCGCCTGGGCGGGCGATCTCGGGCGGCTCCCAGGCGCGGGGAGGCATCGCCCGTCTAGGTGCTCAGCGCCTGGGCGGGCGATCCTCCGGCGGCTCCCAGGCGCGGCGAGGCGCGGCGATTGCGCCGCCAAGCCACCCATCCCCTACCGGCGGCGTACGTCCCCGCGCCGATGGAGCCGACGAAGAAGCCGATCGGAAGGTTGGACAGATACGCCAGTGCGATCGCCGACCACACCGTCCCGAGGGCGATCAGCACCGACAGGCCCATCGCGGTGAACGGCCGGTCGGTGAACGACCTGGCGGCGGCTGCTGGGCTGATCAGCAGGCTGAAGATGAGCAGTGCGCCGACAACCGGCACTGCCATGGTGGTGGTCAACGCGACGATAACCAGGAAGATCACCTCCATGAGGCCGCTGCTGACGCCGCGCGCCTCGGCGACGTCGGGCATCACCGACGAGAACATCAGCGGCCGGTACACGATGAACACGGCGGCGATGCAGATGACGCCGATGACCGCGATGGGGATGAGCTCGCTGCTGCTCACACCGAGGATCTCGCCGAACAGGAGCGAGTAGATCTCCGGCGCATATTCGGTGGTCATCGAGAGGAACAGCGATCCCAGGCCGAGCATCACGACGATCACGAGCGCGGTGGCGACGTCGTGGCGGGCGCGCCTCCCGAGAGCCGCGATGGTCAACGCGCCCAGGACCGAGAAGACCGCAAGGCCCGCGATCGCGTCGACACCGATGAGGCTTGCGCCCGCAGCCCCGGCGAACGCCCCGTTGGGCAGTGCGTGCGCCGCGAACGCAGCCCCGCGCAGGACGATGAAGAACCCGACCACCCCCGCGACCACGGCGACGATCGACGCCGACTCCCAGGCATTCAGCATCAGTCCCGAAAACATCAGGCGGCCTGTGTCGCGGTGGACGAGCGCTCCGCCCTGGGGCGCCGCCGGAACCGCAGCTGCGAGCCGACGTAAATGAGGAAGATCAGCGTGACGACGAAGAAGCTCACCGGCCAGCCGCCGCGGCTCGGGAACCAGTAGTAGCTGTCATATGCGAGGAGCACGCCGAGCCAGGTTGCGGCGACGCCAATCGCTGCGGCGATCACCGCGGCCCGGCCCGGCCGGTTGGTGATGCGCAGTGCGGTTGCCGCGGGCCCGATGAGCAGCGCCGTCGACAGGATCGCCCCGATGGTCATCGCGGACAGTGACACCGCCACCGCGAGCGCAACGAGGTACCCGATGCCGACCAGCCGCACCGGGACACCCTGCGCCTTTGCGAGATCCGCACTGACCGAGCTGAGGATCAGCGGCCTGTACATCGCGAGCACGATGCCCGCGGCGACGACGCTGAAGATCACGATGACGGGCACCAGCGACGACGGTAGCGTGAAGATCGACCCGAAGAGCACGTTGACGGTGGCGCCGGTGGTGCTCGACACCGTCGCGTCCAGGTAGAGAAACAACGCTGCTAACCCGAGAGCGGCGCCCAGCACGATGCCGGTGGCGAGGTCACGTCCACGCGGCCGTCGAATGCCAATCCATTCCATCACTCCCGCGGCCATCAGATTCATGGCAACAAATCCGAAAAGCGGGCTGATGCCGAGCAGAAATGACGCGGAGCCCCCCGCGGTGCCGATGTCGGCCAGCGAATGGCCGGCAAAGGATTGTCCGCGCATCACGGTGAACGTCCCGACGATGCCGGAGACCACCGCGACAACGCCTCCGACCAGCAGCGCCGTCTGCACCGGCAGGTTGGAGAAGAAGCCTGGCTCGAAGATCGGCGAGAGGAACGCGGTCATCGCTATACGAGTTCGACGATGGACTCGTTGCCGCCGTGCTGGAGCGCCTCCTCGCGGCGTCCCGCCACCACGAGAATGCGGTCGTGGACGTGGATCACGTCCACGTGCACGCCGTAGAGCTTCGTGAGCGATTCGCTCGAGACCACCTCCGCCGTGGTCCCAGTCGCGATTTTGCCGTTCGCGATATACACGATGCGATCCATGACCGGGAGCAGCGGGTTCATGTCATGCGTCGAGATGAGCACGGCGATCCGCTGCTCTCTGGCGATCTTCGCCAGGAGATCGACGACCTCCTGCTCGCTGCCGATGTCGAGGTTGGCGAGCGGCTCGTCGAGGAGGAGTAGTCGCGGATGGCTGATCAGCGCGTGCGCGATGAGGATCCTTTGCTGCTCACCACCCGACAGGTTGCCCACCCGCGATTCGGCAAAACGCATGGCGTCAACGGCTTCGAGCATGTCGTCGACCTGCTTGCGACGCGCCGCTGACGGCCATGGCAGACCGAATCGCTGCCCGTCGATGCCGAGGCCGACGAGGTCGCGCGCACGCAGCGGCATATCCGGATCGAGCGTGATCCGCTGCGGCACGTAGCCGATGAGTGGTTGACGTTTCGATCCCGTCTCCACGCGCACCGTCCCGGTGCTCGGGGTGATGAGTCCCAGGATGACCCGCATCAAGGTTGTCTTCCCGGCGCCGTTGGAGCCGATCAGTCCGGTGAATTCACCTGCATTGATATGGAAGGTGACGTCGCGAAGAATCTCGCGACCGGACAGAGTCACGCTGACGCCGTCGACCGCGAGAATTTCGTCCGAGCCGGCGGCGGCGCGTCCCTGCACGATTACAGGCTTTGGGTGGAGACACCGTCCGCGACGGCCTTCTGCAGCGCGCTGACCTCCGCGAGCATCCACGACTGATAGGTGAAACCGGGACTCGGCATGGTCTCGTACACGCCGACGACCGGGATGTGCGCGGCGTGCGCGTCGCTGATGAAGGTCTGCGTCAGCGTATCGGTCACCTGCTGGTTGTAGACGAACACCTTGACCTTGTGCTGTGCGAACAGACCGTCCTGCAATGAAACATCCTGAGGCGACGGGTCGACCCCGTTCATGATGTCGGCCTGAAACCTGAACGGCGTGAGGTTGTCGATGCCGACCGCCTGGAGGAGGTAGTCCGCAACCGGCTCCGTCGTGGCCGCCGGCGTCCCCGCGTCCTGAGCCTTGAAGCTCGCGATCGCCTGCAGCCACGGGTTGAGCGACGCGATGAACGCAGCGGCATTCGCGCTGAAATACGAGGCGTCAGCGGGCTTTACCGCCGTGTAGTCGGCAGCCAGGGCGTTGGCCACCTTCGGCATGGTCGATGGGTCATACCACAGATGCGGATTGGGGGTGCTGTCCGGCAGGGCGAGCAGATGCTGCACGTTGACGACCTTGCGCGCCTGGCTCGGCGAGGCAGATTCGATCTTGGTCATGTAGTCGTCGTACCCCAGGCCGTTCTGGATGACCACCTGCGCAGAACCAACTTCCTCGGCGACGCTCGGGCTGACCTCGTAGCTGTGGGGGTCGGTGTTCGGGTTGCTCTCGACCGACGTGACCGACACGTCCTTGCCGCCGATCTGCGCGGCCACGCTGCCGTACTCGTTCTCCGCAGCCACCACCGCGATGGTGCCCGGCGCCGCCTGGCCTGCCGCGGAACCGCAGGCGCCTACCAGCGCGACCACGACCATCCCGGACGCGGTCAACCGGGCTCGATGCGAAGCCCGGACAGGACGAGGACAATTCATGAGACCGCAGTCTACATGAAACTCAGTCTCGTTTAGCCCCGGGTTTGATCTCGCATCAGGGTCACCACCTCGTCGTGGAGCAGGCCATTGGTGGTGATCACGTTGCCGGAGTCGATCCGAACGGCGCCGTCGAAGTCGCTGAATCGGCCCCCCGCCTCGACCGTGATGACCTGGGTGGCGGCGACATCCCAGGGGTTCACCGACGCCTCCACCGCCACGTCGATCGCACCCTCGGCGACGAGCATGTGTGACCAGAAGTCGCCGAAGGCGCGGATCACCCGAGCGCGTTCGAGCAGGGTTCGAAACCCATGCTCACCGCGCCGCGTCACGAAATCACGCACATCGGTGCACGAGACGTAGGCGTCCTCGAGGGTCGCCGTCCGCGAGACATGGATGCGCTGCCCCGAGCCGCTAAACGCGCCCTGGCCCGTCGCCGCCCACCAGCGCCGGCCCAACGCGGGTGCCGAGACCACACCGCAGACGGCGCGGTCACCGCGCATGAGCGCGATCAGCGTCGCCCAGACCGGGACGCCGCTGGCGTAGTTGATCGTCCCGTCGATGGGGTCGAGGATCCACCGCCACTCCGCTTGCCCTTCGCCGCCGAACTCCTCGCCGACGATTGCCTGGCCTGGACGCAGCCGCTCCAGCGCATCGCGGAGCGCCTGCTCGGTGGCCGTGTCGGCATCGGTGACCGGCGTGCTGTCCGACTTGGTCTCGACGCGTAGATCGGGCGCACGGAAGCGCGACTGCGTGATCGAATCGGCAATGTCGGCGAGCTCGATCGCCACTTCAAGATGGGATGACATCGGTGCCGCATAGTTTCGCGTTGCGCGTCGACGGCGTGTTTCGCAGGCGCGCCCATACCATGCAGTGATGACCCAGACCGTTGCGGCACCAGTCCCGGCCAGCACCGTGGCCCTGCTGCGCGACGTCGACGGGGGCGTGGAGGTGTGCATGCTCCGCCGGCCGGGGCGGAGCAGCTTCGCGGCCGGCGCGTTCGTGTTTCCCGGTGGTGCGGTGGACCGCGCCGACGGGAGCGATGACGCCGCATATCCCGTCGCAGGGGTTCGCGAGGTGCTCGAAGAGGTGGGCATCCTGATCGGCGGTCCCGCTAACGGCAGCGGGGATCACGACCTCGTGGGACGCATCCAGGCAGCCCGTTCGAAGCTGCTTGCCGGAGGCGGCATCACTGCCACGCTCGCGGAGCACGACCTCGCGATGGCCCCCGAGCGACTGGTGTTCATCGGACACTTCGTCACCCCTCCCCGCGAGGGACGCCGCTACGACACACGGTTCTTCGCGGTGGGCGCGGCCGATGACCTGGTCGTGGACGTGCATGCCGCCGAAGCGGTCGAGGGCGGATGGCACCGACCCGAATCGATGCTCGAGCTCGATTTCCCGGCGATCATGCCGCCCACTCGGATGATGTGCCACGAGTTCGCCAGGCTCGGATCCGTTGACGCAATCGTCAGCACGCTCGGCGCGAACCCGATCGAGGAGACGGAGATCACGCCCGAGGTCATCGCCCGATGGATGGGGCTCCAGCATCAGCAGGAGGCGCCGTCATGAGTGCACCTCCAACGCGCGTGCTTGCTCCCAACCCGTCTGTGTTCACGGGACGTGGCACCAACACCTATCTGCTCGGCGGCGCGTCACTCATCTGCATCGACCCGGGTCCCGACGACGATCGGCACCTTGGCGCCATTCTCGACGCGGCCCGCGCACGCGACGGCCGCATCACCACAATCCTGCTCACCCACTCGCATCCCGATCACCGCCCGCTTGCCCTGCGTCTAACGACGGAGACCGGGGCATCCGTGCACTGCTTCGACCCGTCGGCGGGCGACGAGCATGCGCAGGCAATGTCCGACGGCGACGTCGTGCGGACCGACGACGTGGAGCTGATAGCGGTGCACACGCCGGGACACACCCGCGACCACCTGTGCTTCTTCGACGCCGTCGCGCGGACGCTGTACACCGGCGATCACATCCTGAACGGCACCACGTCGGTGGTGCATCCGGGTGAGGGCGACATGGGCGACTACATGGCGTCGCTGCGACGTGTCAAGGCGCTGCAACCACTCACGATCCTGCCGGGGCACGGCGAACGGGTCGACGACGCGGGGAGGCTCATCGACGAGTACATCGCGCACCGTTTGGAACGCGAGGCACAGGTGCTCGCCGCGGCACAGCATCGCGCCGCGTTTACGCCGATGGACCTCGTCCCCGCGCTCTATGCGGGCTACCCGCAAGAGGTGTATCCGTTAGCCGCGTGGACCGTGCAGGCACACCTCGACAAGCTGGTTCGCGATGGACGCATCGACCGAGTTGACGGCGGGTCCGAAGCCGAGCAGCCTCGGTACATCGCTGCCTCCTGAAGGCTCAGCGTCGCCGGACTTTTCCCAGGGATGTGCGATTCAGGCGCTCCACGATGACCAGCTCGCGGGGCAGCTTGTGGCGCGCAACGGTCTGCGCGGCGTAATCGCGCAGTGCGTCGAGTGTCGGCGGGGTCTCGCGTCGGCGCGGCACGATGCGCGCGACGACTCGCTGGCCCCACTCACGGTCGGCGGCGCCCGACACCAGCACCGCCGTCACCTCCGGATGGCTCGACAAGGCTGCTTCCACCTCCGCCGGCCAGATCTTCTCGCCGCCGCTGACGATCACGTCGGCGATCCTGCCGAGCGCGCGCACGGTCCCATCGGCGTCCACCTCGCCGCCGTCGCCGGTGCGCAACCAGCCGCCCGGCTCAAACGCCTCGACCGACGCGGTCTCGTTCAGGCGATAGCCGCGCATCAGCATCGGTCCGCGCACGAGCAGCTCACCCCATCGTGCCGTGCGCACCTCCACGCCGGCCAGCGGACGTCCCGCGTAGACGACGCCCCCACATGTCTCGGTCATGCCGTACGTCGGCACAACACGGACACCAGATGCAGCAATCCTGCCCGCGAGCTCGGCGCTGATGCCGGACCCGCCTACCAGGATCGCCCGGAACCGGCCAAGGTCTGCGCCGGCGTCGAGCAGGCGGGTCAGCTGAGTGGGAACGAGCGAGGTGAAGCGAGCATCGCCGATTCGAGCCACGATCGATCTGGTCAGCCGGCGCCGGAACGTGATCGGAGCGCCGAGCAGCAGGTGGCGCTCGAGGACCAGCAGGCCGCCGATATGGGCCATCGGCAGGCAGGAGAGCCACCGGTCCTCAGCGCGCGCATCGATGGCATCGGCCGACGCGAGCACCGCAGCCTCCACCGACGCGCCGGGGAGCTCGGCGAGACGAGCGCGACCCGAGGTTCCGGACGTGGCGATGACCAGCGCGATCGCCGGATCGATCGGGACGCCGTCGGCGCGACGGACGCCGTCCTCGTCGGCGATCACCGTCGGTTGCGCGGTGGCGATGAGTGCGGCGCGCTCTGGACTCGGCAGGCGGACGTCTATCGGAAGGATCGCGGCCCCAACATCACGGGCACGGCGCAGGACTCCCAGCCATGCCGCGCCAGGGGCAAGCGCCACCGCCGCGAGGTCACCGGCGCGCAGGTCGCGGCGCAGCTCGGACACTCTCATGGGGCGAGCGTAGCGCCGCCGCCCGCCCGGACCCTGGCGGGCTACCATCGAACGCGATCGAATCGAATTCAGCGTGAGGTGCACACAACGTGGAATGGGTCGCGTCCGGCGAATGGGAGGACATTCGTTACGAGACCGCCGGCGGGATCGCCAAGCTCACCATCAACCGGCCGGAGGTTCGCAACGCGTTTCGCCCGACCACCCTCTTCGAGCTGTCCCGCGCGTTTGAGCTGGCCCGCGACGACCCGCAGATCGGTGTGGTCGTGCTCACCGGCGAAGGGACCAAGGCCTTCTGCTCCGGCGGTGATCAGCGGGTGCGCGGTGACGACGGATACCGCGATCCAAATGGAATCGGGCGCCTCAACGTTCTTGACCTCCAGGTGCAGATCCGGCGGCTGCCCAAGCCGGTTGTCGCCATGGTTGCGGGCTACGCCATCGGCGGCGGCCACGTCCTCCACCTGGTGTGCGACCTCACGATCGCGGCCGAGAACGCCGTCTTCGGTCAGACCGGTCCGAGGGTGGGCTCGTTCGATGCCGGCTACGGTTCGGGGTTGCTGGCGCGGACCGTCGGGCTCAAGCGTGCCAAGGAGATCTGGTTCCTCTGCGAGCAGTACGACGCGGCCACAGCCGAGCGCTGGGGCCTGGTCAACCGAGTCGTGCCGCTCGAGCAGCTCGAAGCTGAGACGGTGAAGGTGTGCGACCGGATGCTCGAGATGAGTCCGCTCGCGCTACGCCTGATCAAGGCCGGCTTCAACGCCGACACCGACGGGCTTGCCGGCATCCAGCAACTGGCCGGCGATGCCACGCTCCTCTTCTACATGAGCGAGGAGGCGCAGGAAGGCCGCGACGCGTACGTCGAGAAGCGCAAACCCGACTTCGCGAAGTTCCCGCACCGACCGTGATCGCCGAGGCGGCACCCAGGCCGGGTCCGCTCGCCGTCTGGTGGATCGGGGCGCGACCGCGAACCCTGGTCGCCGCAATCGTGCCCGTGGTCGTCGGGGCGGCGTGGGCAGGCCGCACTGCGATCTCGATCCCCCGCACGCTGCTGGCCCTGGTCGTCGCAGTTGCGCTGCAGATCGGAGTGAACTACGCCAACGATTATTTCGACGGCGTGAAGGGTGTCGACACTGCAGCGCGCATGGGTCCGCGGCGTCTCGTCGCCTCAGGGCTGGCGCCGCCTCGCGCGGTTGCGGCGGCAGCTGTCGTGATGGTGTGGATCGCGGCGGTGTCAGGCATCGTGCTTGCCCTGCTCACGACCCCGTGGCTCATCGCTGCCGGGGTCCTTGCGGTGCTCGCCCTTGCGCTGTATTCCGGCGGCCCGAAGCCGTATGCGGCGAGCGGCCTCGGCGAGGTCTCGGTGTTCGTCTTCTTCGGCGTCGTGGCAACGTGCGGTACCGCATTCGTGCAGGAGGACCGGCTCGATGCGAGTGTGCTCTGGCTGGCGGTGCCGGTTGGCTTGCTCGCGTGCGCGCTGCTCATGGTGAACAACCTCCGCGACATACCGACCGACAGCGCGGTGGGGAAGCGCACCCTCGCGGTGCGCCTCGGTGCGCAGCGAAGTCGCGCCCTCCTCGTCGCTGTCGTTGTGATCGCGCTGCTGCTTCCCACCGTGGGCGCGCTGGTTCGCTCGCTGCCGTGGCTGGTTGCGCTGACGCTGCTGACCGTCCCGCTGGCAATTGGACCGCTCCGAGTCATCAGCACTGCCGAGGGACGCGCACTCGTCCCCGCGCTGATCGGCATCACGCGTCTGCAGCTGGTGTTCGGTGTCTTGCTCGCGGGAGCGCTGCTCGCGTCGTGAGGCGCATCCCCTTCAGCGTTGCGTTGCGATACCCCGTGATGGGCGTCACCACGCGCACCGGATACCTGATCGAAGGACCCGCCGGATGGGGTGAGTGCTCACCGCTTCCGAGGTGGAACGAGGCCGAGCGCGAAGCGGCTGAGCGGTCGGCGCTCGAAGCCGCAACGCTGCCGTTCCCCCTGGGGGTCCGCGATCGTGTCGCCGTCAACGCGATGATCCCGCGCGTCGCACCCGACGTGGCTGCCGCGCTCGCGCTGAGCTCCGGCTGCCGCACCGTCAAGGTGAAGGTCGGCGACGAGCATTCCGTCGACAGGGTGGCTGCGGTCCGCTCCGCATGTGGACCGGGCGTCAAGATCCGCCTCGACGCCAATGGCGCGTGGGATGTCGAGACCGCGCTGCTGCAGCTGGCGCGGCTCGCCCCGTATGACATCGAGCTGGTCGAGGACCCGGTCGCGTCGCTCGAGGAGCTCGCGGCCATCCGCGGACGCGCTGGCTTGCCGGTCGCCGCCGAGTCATGCATCCGCACCACCGCGGACGCGCAGCGCCTCCAGCAACTCGGGGCGGCGGACGCGATCGTGCTCAAGCCCCAGCGCATCGGCGGACTCCGCGAGGCGCTCCGAGCAGCCGAGGCGAGTGGCGTTCCGGCGATCGCCTCGAGCGCATTGGAAACGTCCATTGGGCTCGCCGTGGTGGTCGCGCTCGCGGCATCGCTCCCGAACGCGCCCTTCGCACACGGCGCGGGGACAGCGTTGTTGCTCGCGTCGGATGTCGTCGACGATCCGCTCATCCCGGTGGACGGATGGCTTGCCCTGCGCCGCCTCGTTGCCAATCCGCAGTTGATCGCCTCAGCATGACCAACCCGCAAGAGGGAGACATCGCACTTGCGTACATGACCACGTTGCTCCGCGAGCTTGTGCGTGGCGGCGTGACCCACATGTGCATGACGCCCGGGTCGCGGTCGACGCCGATCGCCCTTGCTGCGGCTCGATACCCCGGCATCACGTTGCATGTCCACGTCGATGAACGCTCGTCGGCATTCTTCGGACTGGGGATCGCGGCCGCATCCGGGAAACCGGTCGCGATGTTCTGCACATCCGGCACTGCGGCTGCGAATCACTTCCCTGCTGTTGTGGAAGCTTCACTGGCGCGCGTCCCGATCATCGTGATGACGGCCGACAGGCCTCCCGAGCTCCAGGGCGTCGGCGCCAACCAGACGATCGACCAGCAGCATCTCTTCGGCACCTTCGTGAAGTGGTTTCATGACGCCGGTGTGCCGGTGATGGCGCCGCACGAACGGGAACGATGGGCGAGCGCAGGCCAGAGCGCAATTCAGTACGCGGTCGGGGTCGATCCACCGGGACCCGTGCATCTGAACCTGCCGTTTCGCGAACCGTTGCTGCCAAGCGGCAGCAGCATCGAACCCCAGCAGTTCGAGTCCAAGACGTACTGGAACACCCAGGCGACGCCGAGTCGGATGCCGGCGTTCCTTCGCGAGGTCAGCACCGGTCACCGAGTCGTGGTTGTCGCCGGGCGCCTGCGCGTTGCGCCGGAGGGTCTTGTCGAGCTGTGTGCCGAACGTGGCTGGCCGCTGCTCGCCGAACCGCTGTCAGGCCTGCGCGACGCGCCGCAATCGCCCGCACACGGTGGTGCGCTGTCAGCCGGCACGCTGCTTGCCGCAAATGCGGAATTCCGCGAGCGCCAGCACCCCGATCTCGTCATCCAAGTCGGCGCAGCACCGACCTCGCGTGGCGTGCAGGACCTGATTCGACGCGCCGACCGGCTGCTGATCGTGGACCCCGACCACCTTGTTGCGGACCCGGACCGGCGTTCAACTCTGACCATCAACGAAGACCCGACCGAGGTGGCTGCAGCGCTACACTCGACGACATCGTCGCTCCCCGCCACCAGACCGCAGTGGCTTGACGAATGGCTCGACGCCGACCGGAAGGTGCGCGAGGCTGTGGACATATTGCTCGACTCGTGGGACGAGCCGTTCGAAGGGCGTATTGCGCGCGACATCGCAGCGGCCATCCCCGACGGCGGTGTGCTGTTCGTTGGATCGAGCATGCCGGTTCGCGACCTCGACATGTACATGCGCCCGCGCGCAGGTTTGCGAGTTCTGGCCAACCGTGGCGCCAGCGGCATTGACGGACTGATATCGACAACCTTCGGCATCGCCGAGGTGAGCGGACCCACCTACGCCCTGCTCGGCGACCTATCCGTTATCCACGACGCGTCGGGGATGCTCTGGGGCGCACGGCACGGCCACCCCACGGTGCTGGTGGTTATCGACAACGACGGCGGCGGCATCTTCTCGATGCTGCCTCAGGCGTCGCTGCCTGAGGACGAGTTCGAGCTGCTCTTCGGAACACCGCACGGGCTCGACCTCGAGGCCATCGCCCGCGCTGCCGGCGTGGGCGTCCGCACTGTGGACAGGGCGGGAGTGGTCGTCCCGGCGGTTCACGAGGCCGAGGCCGCAGGCGGCGTGCAGATGGTGAGGGTTCGCGTCAATCGACGTCGCGCGGTTGAACTGCGCGCGGCGGTGGCGCAGACCGTCGCGTCCGCGCTCGCCGGATAGGCGGCGCTCAGGCCTGAGCCGGCTCGATCCCAAGGGCGCGCAGCCCGACCCCGAACTTCGCCTCCGTCTCGAGATCCTCGGACGCCGGCTCGGATCCCGCCACGATGCCGGCGCCGGCGTGGAGACGAGCCGTGGACCCGGTGACCTCGGCGCAGCGAAGGGTGAGCGCCCATTCCCCATCTCCCTGCGCGTCGACCCAGCCGACCAGACCGGCGAAGAAGCGGCGGTCGAAAGGCTCCAGGCGTCCGATCAGTGCGGCGGCGGCACCCTGCGGCGTCCCGCACACGGCCGGGGTGGGGTGCAGCGCGGCAGCGATGGTGAGCGCATCCGGCGCGTCTGGTTTCAGCGTGCCCTTGATCGCCGTGTGGAGATGCCAGAGGGTCGCGGTCGAGGAAAGCCCGGCTTCGCTGTCGACCACGAGGCTGGAGCAGAACGGCGTCATGGCGTCGGCGACAGCCTCGGCCACGAGGCGATGCTCGCGCTGTTCCTTGACCGCCTCGAGCAATTGACGGGCGATCTCCTGATCGCGGGTGCGATCCGCTGATCGGCGGGCAGTCCCCGCCAGGGGATCGCTGAACACCCTCCGTCCTCGCCGCCGGATGACGAGCTCCGGCGAGGCTCCAACCAGGTGTGATCCGCCCGGCAGCGACACGAGGTACACGAAAGCCGCCGGCTCCTCGGCACTGAATCGCCGCGCGAGCAGGCGCGGGTCGATGGGCACGTCCGTTTCCAACAGGAGGGTCCGCGCCAGCACCACCTTGTCGACCTCGCACGCCTCGATTGCCAGCAGGGCGCGCTCGACCGCGGCCTCGTAGTCCACCGGCAGCGGTTCCGGAATCATCGCGGTGATCGCCCACTGCGGCTCCGGGGCGACCTTGCCGGACACCGGAACTGCCCGGACCACGCGTTCGGGCACCCGGATCACCGCGTCGCAGCTCCCGTCGAAAGGCAGCGCCCCCATGGCGACCCCGCGGCCGGCTGTTTCATCGAGTGCTGCGTGGACGAGTGCCGCGGCGCGATGCACGTGGTCCGGCCCGGCGGCCACGAGGATGTCACGCGACTCACCAGCGGCAGCGAGACCGTCATTGCCGTGCTGCAGCACCACACCGGTGCCGCTGCGGTACCCCCCGAAGAGATCGCCCTCGGTTCCCACTTGCCTTCCCGGGGGTGCCGGCCGGACCGCGCTCATCGCCTCGTTCCGATCAGCAGCTGAGCGGCGCCCATGCCGAGTTGCACTCTGCGGCATCGGACGAACCCCACCTCGGCCATCAGTCGCAGGAGCTCTTCCGGCGGGGGGAGATACGCGGTCGACGCCGGCAGGTATCGATAGGCGCTCCGATCGGAGAGCAACCCGCCGACCATCGGGACGATCCGCCGGAAGTACAGGGCGTGCGCCCAGCGGACGATCGGGCGCGGAGGTTCCGACACTTCAAGGAAGACGGCTCGGCCGCCCGGCCGGATCACCCGGGCGGCTTCGCGGAAGCACGCGCCGATGTCCACCACGTTGCGCAGTGCGAAGCCGCTCACCGCACCGTCAACCGAGGCGTCACCGAGCGGGAGTTGCAGGGCGTCGGCGCGAACCAGCAGGGCCGCGGTGTGGGCCCTGGCGAGCATGCCGGCGGCCATGTCGACCCCCACCGCCCGGAGCCCGGCGCGTCCGAGGACCCTGCACAGGTCGCCGGTCCCGCACCCGAGGTCGACCACTCGCTCGCCCGGGTCGAGGTGCAGCTCGCGCACCGCTCGGCGGCGCCATCCCGCGTCGAGCCCGAACGTCATCAGACGGTTCACGAGCTCGTAGCGAGGTGCGATCTTGTCGAACATCTCCTCGACGGCTCGCGCCTTGCGCTCGCCGATGGGAAGCTCGGCCCCGGTCACGAACCCACTCTAGCAAGGGGTCCCGGTATGGCTGACGTTTGCCGCGTCCCATTGCTACGATCCGCGACGCGTGATCGGGTCGGGAGTGGCGCAGATGGGATCGGGGCTCAGCGTTGCCACAACACGCCACCGCAGGCTAGCGGCTTTTGCGGCCCTGGGCGCGCTGCTCGCCATCGCCCTGGCATCGGTGTCCGCACATGCATCGTCGTTCTCCGCGCTGACTTCGGGACATTTCGTGCCCGTCCCCGTAGCGATGCTCCCGCACGGAAGCGCGACGTACCAGGACGCAACGTGCCCGAGCGACCAACGCTGTTGCCTGGTTGGGGCGGGCAGCCATGGCGGGATCCTGACCATGACCGCCGATGGGGGGAGGACGTGGGCCACGACCGCACTCCCGTCGACCGCAGGCCTGGCCGACTACTCGATCTCGTGTCCATCCGCGTCGGTCTGCTACGTGGGTGGCACCGACTTGGTTGGTGCCACGGTGCTCCTCGCGACCCACGACGCCGGCAGCAAATGGACCGTCGGACACGTCCCACCCGGCCTGATCGTCACCTCGATCGGATGCGGCGGGCGCAACGCGTGCATCGCCGTGGGCAGCGACCTTCCCTCGAGACCCGGGAGCTCAATCGTCGCCACCGAGGACGGCGGGATCACCTGGGTGGCGCACACCGCTCCCACCAACGGCATGGTCACTGTCCGCTGCTTCGACGATCAGCATTGCTGGGCTGCCGGGCCAGGCGCCTGGTTCACGCCTGACCTCGGCGCCACATGGCGCGACGTTTCGCCACCATCGGGTCCACCCTGCGCAACCCTGATCTGCAGCGTCTATTACAGCGAGACGATCGATATCGAGTTCCAGTCGCGCGAGGACGGCTGGGTCGTCGGCGGCGATCAATGCGGCGGCCAGAAGGCGACCCAGTGTCAGGGAGTGGCGATGCGCACCTCGGACGGCGGAGTGACCTGGACGGTGTCCGACGCGTCGATGCGATACCCGTTCGGGTGGCAGATCGCGTGCCAGGGTGCCACATGCCTGCTGGACTCGCAGGGCTTCAGCTTCTCGGTCATATCCGCTACCACGAACAACGGCGCGTCCTTCACGGAGATGCAGCGAATCGGGACTCTGATCAACGCACTCGCGTGCACACCAGGACATCAGCTCTGCGTCGCGGCGGGCGGATATCGAAATGTGCCGGCGATCATGACCCTGGGCACGACCGCGGCGAGATCCAGCCCATCCCCTACGTCGGTGCTCTCGACGGTTGGCGGCTCGCTGGCTTCACCCTCGGAGCTGCTCGACGCGCCAGAGGTCGCACTGGTCAATGCCCTGATCACCGTCGGCGTGATCATCCTGATCACCTTTCCATCCCAGCTGTTCAACCGGACGTACGAGGAGAACCACGAGCGGATCCGCGCGTGGTGGGAGCATCGATTGCCCTGGATCGCGAGGCTGCGCAGCCGCGAAACCCGTGGCACCGCAACGCGTCGGGGTGCGTGGAGTTTCGCGATCGTGGTCGTGGCGGGAGGGGTTCTCGCATCCCTGCTCGATCCGGCCTTCGGTCCCAACATCCGGTCCGTCGCCCTGTTCACCGGCGTAGTGCTCGCACTTGTGACCGGGGTCGCCGTGAGTGGGCTCGCGTCAGGTGCATATCGTCGCTCACGCCACCGAGTGGGTCACTGGCGGCTCCGCGCGTTGCCGAGCGCATTGCTGATCGCGACCGTGTGCGTGCTGATCTCGCGGATCACCAACTTTCAACCCGGTTATCTGTACGGGCTGATCGGAGGTGTGGCATTCACCGGCCGGCTGAGCAGGCGGAACGAGGGGCTCGAGGTCGCGATCACGTCAGTCTGCAGTCTCGTCGTCAGCGTCGCGGCGTGGCTTGCCTGGGTTCCCGTGTCCAGTGCCGCAAAGGCCGACGCCGGGAGCTTCGCACTTGCGCTGGTGGAGAACTTCCTCGCCGCAGTCTTTCTGAGCGGCATCGTGGGGCTGGTGATCAGTCTCGTGCCCCTGCGCTTCCTGCCCGGTGAGCGCGTGGCGCGATGGCATCGCGGTGCCTGGGCGGCGCTCTTCGGCGTCGCCTGCTTTGCCGTGACCGAGGTGATGCTGCGCCCGCAGAGCAGCGCCGCCCGGGGCCATAACGAGCCCGTCTGGACCACCCTTGGTCTCTTTCTCAGCTTCGGTGCCGCGTCAGTGTTGTTTTGGGCCTACTTCAAAGTGCAGGGTGACCGCAAACGAGCGGAGACTGGAGGCTAGACCGACCTCAGACGGGCCTCGGTCGCAGTCGGACGTCGTGCGATGGTCGTCAGCCCAAAAGTGGACTTCGTCTACCCTGGCAGCCAATGGCGGCGATCACCACGGCGGGAACCACGACGGCGGCAACGGACTCGCGGCCCGTCGCGGCCCGGGCCACCGACGCCGTGAAGGAGTACGGCAAGGGCGACGCAATGGTGCGTGCGCTCGACGGCATAACGGTGGCCTTCGCCAAGGGCGAGTTCAGCGCGATCATGGGGCCGTCGGGGTCGGGCAAATCGACACTCCTCCACTGCCTCGCCGGGCTGGATCGGCTCACATCAGGCAGCATCCACATCGGCGACATCGAGCTCGGCAGCCTCAACGACCGCCAGCTCACCATGCTGCGTCGAGTGCGAGTCGGATTCATCTTCCAGTCGTTCAACCTGGTGCCGACGCTCTCCGCGCTCGACAACATCGTGCTGCCGCTCACCATCGCCGGGAAGAAGCCGGACCGGGCGGCGCTCGCGGAGGTGGTGCGTATCACCGGTCTCGGCGACCGTCTCAAGCACCGTCCCAACCAACTGTCGGGCGGACAGCAGCAGCGCGTTGCGGCCGCACGCGCTCTCGCGAGCCAGCCGGAGATCATCTTCGCGGATGAGCCGACGGGCAACCTCGATTCGAAAGCGAGCACCGACCTGCTCGACTTTCTGCGCCACGCGGTGTCGGCGCTCGGGCAGACGATCATCATGGTGACCCACGACCCCATCGCCGCGGCACACGCCGATCGCGTGGTGTTCCTCGCCGACGGTCACGTCGTGAACGAGATGCGGGGACCGACCGCCGACAGCGTCCTCGATGTCATGCGTCATCTCGGTGACTGACCACTTGCCGCGGAGCTGACGGGATGCTCGGCGTCAGCCTGAGAAGTCTTCTCAGCCACAAGCTGCGGCTTGCGCTCACCACCATCGCGGTGATCCTCGGCGTGTCCTTTGTCGCCGGCACGTTCATCCTCACCGACACGATCAACGCGACGTTCACCGGGATCTTCAACACCGCCGACGCGGGCGTCGCCGTCACCGTGCACGGACATGCGATCGCGGGCGAGGGGAAGGGCATTGGTGGCGGGCAGGACCACCCGGTACCCACCTCCTTGCTCGCCACGGTGCGCGCCGTTCCCGGTGTCAAGGATGCCGTCGGCAACATCTTCCGCAATGGGGCGACCCTGATCGGCACCAACGGCAAACCCATTGGTGGCAACGGTCCGCCGACATTCGGTGCCAGCTGGATCACCGACAGCGGCATCTCTCCGTATCACCTTCGCGGCGGGAAGCCGCCCACCCAACCCACGGATGTGGTGGTGGACGCCGGGACCGCCGCGAAGAACGACCTTGCGGTGGGGCAATCGATCGCGATCGTCTTCCAGGGAGGCGTTGAGCAGCACTTCACCATCTCCGGGATCGCGGGATACGGCAGCTCGGACAACCTCGGCGGCGCCACGATCGTGCTCTTCAGCGAAGTGACAGCAGCTCAGGTGATGGACACGCAGGGGAAGTACGACAGCATCCTCGTGAGCGCCGAGAGCGGCGTCACCGATGTCGTGCTGCGTGAGCGCATCGCGAGCGCGCTGCCGAGCTATGCCGAGGCGGAGACCGGACAGCAGGCGGCGCAGGAGGCGGAGCAGAGCACAGAGGACACGATCAGCACGTTCATCGGCACACCGTTGCTCGTGTTCGCGTTCATCTCGCTGTTCGTCGGCTCGTTCCTGATCATCAACACGTTCAACATCCTGGTCGCGCAGCGCACCAGGGAGCTTGCGCTGCTGCGCGCGCTTGGTGCGACTCGGGCACAGGTGCTCCGCTCGGTCCTCATCGAGGCGGCATTGACTGGACTTGTGGCGTCCATCCTCGGGTTTGCAGTCGGCATTCTCATCGCCAAAGCGTTGCTCTCCGTCTTCGGCTCGGCGTCCACGGCAGGCATCACGCTGCTGCCGCGCACCTTCATCGTCGCCGTGCTCGTCGGCACCATCGTCACGGTCATCGCCGCATCCCTTCCCGCACGCCGAGCGACGCGGATCTCGCCGGTCGAGGCACTTTCCGAGGCGCTCCCGGAGACGCAACCGCTGCCGCGACGGCGCATCGCGATCGGGCTCGTCATCTTCGTGCTCGGGTGCGCGGCGCTCGGAGTCGGGTTGTTCACCTCGAGCGACGCCAAGCTGCAGTTCATCGGCGCGGGCTTCCTTGCGGTGTTCGTCGGCGTGGCACTGCTGGCGCCACTCCTGGTGGTGCCCGTCGCCATCGTGCTGGGATGGCCGGTGCGCCACCTGCGCGGCGCCGCCGGCATGCTCGCCGGCGAGAACGCACGGCGCAATCCGCGACGCACGGCGCTGACCGCGGCAGCGTTGATGATCGGCCTCGCGCTGGTGACGATGGTCGCGGTGCTCACCGACTCGCTGCGCGTCTCCACCGACGACGCCATCGAGGGCGCGTTCCGCTCCAGCTTCATCGTGTTCACCGAGGGCCCGGACTTCAGCACCCAGGCCGCGCAGATGCTCTCGGCAGACCCTGCGTTGAGCGATGTCACCGAGGTCCGCGGGACGTCGGTCCTCATCGGCGGAAGTTCCGAGAGCATCGCAGCGATCGACCCCACCAACCTGGGCCGCGTGCTGTCGCTGAACATGGTGTCGGGTGACGCATCGTCGATCGCGTCGGCCGACACCGCGATCGTGGACTCCACCGAAGCGACGGCATCGAACGTGCATGTCGGTCAGATGGTCACGTTCAACTTCCCACAGGGCTCGCCCCTGCGTATCCGCGTCGCAGGCATCTACACGGCCAACGCGCTCGTGAGCGGCTACATCGTGTCGGTGGCGACGATGGCGCCCCAGGTGCCGACCCAGCTCGACGACATCCTGCTTGCCAATGCTGCACCCGGCGTATCGCAAAGCCGCGCGGAACAGGCACTGGACCACGACGTCAGCGCGTTCCCGTTGCTCAAGGCGATGAGCCGGTCCGAGTACCGCGCGTTTGTCGGCTCGTCGCTCGACAGCTTCCTGAACCTGATCTACGTCCTGCTCGCGTTCGCGATCATCATCGCCGTGCTCGGCATCGCCAACACGCTGATCCTGAGCGTGCTCGAGCGAACTCGCGAGATCGGCGTGCTGCGCGCACTCGGCATGACGCGCGCACAAACACGTTCGATGGTCCGCTGGGAGTCGGTGATCATCTCGCTCCTGGGCGCAGTGCTCGGTTTGAGCGTCGGCCTGGGACTCGGGATTGCGGTGACGGGCTCGCTACACGACCTCGGCATCACCGAGATCGCGATCCCCGGACAAAACCTTGCCTTCTATGCGATCGCCGCGGGCGTCTTCGGCGTCTTCGCCGCCATCTTCCCGACCATCCGCGCATCGCGCATCGACATCCTGAAGGCCATCACAACGGAGTAGCCACGGCTAACCGCACGCAGGCCGCGTGCCAGGCCGCTGCTCAACTGTGGCATTGCACGCCCTACGGAAAGGAGACCGTCCGGCCCGTAGGCGAATTTGACGGCGACCGAGAGAGCGCGACAATTTGCTTGCGCGAACGAGGGAGCCGGCAAGCTGAGCAGGCGGGCCGGACGGTCTCCTTTCCGTTGCCACTGAACGGGGTCTAGGGCTGAGCGGCGGGCGGCCCGCGGCCTGGTGCCGTCAGCGCTAGGTGCTGCGTCGCTGTGATGCTGCCGCCCGGGCCCATCGCTGTTCGATGCGTCCGAAGCGCCATATGGCAAGCGCCGCTACCCACGTCACAACGAACAGGCCGACGATGATGAAGCCGGCTTCGTTGATGTTGAAGCCCGACATGAAGTCCCAGAAGCCGCCGGAGAACTTGAGCTGCGCGGCGAGCAAGCCGAAGATCTCGATGGTGCCGATGAGCATCGCGACGACGACGGAGAGTCCGGTGATGGTGATGTTGTAGTAGACCTTGCGCACAGGCTTGGAGAACGCCCACCCGTACGCGAAGTTCATGAAGGAGCCGTCGAGCGTGTCGAGCGTCGCCATGCCGGCGGCGAAGAGGATCGGCAGGCTCAGCACCGCATACCAGGGAAGACCGGCGGTGGCGACACCCGCTGTCGCGGCGAGCAGCGCCACCTCGGTCGCGGTGTCGAACCCGAGCCCGAAGAGCACGCCGACCGGATACATCTGCCACGGGCTTTTGATCGTCCGCATCAGCTTGCCGAAGAACCTCGTCATCAACCCGCGCGCGTTCAGCTGCTGCTCGAGCTCCTCGTCGTTGTAGCGACCGCGCCGCATCTCCAGAAAGACCTTGACGATCCCGACCAGGATCACCAGGTTGAGCGCGGCGATCAGATACAGGAAGGAGCCCGAGACCGCGGTGCCGATGATGCCGCCGAAGGTCTCCACCGTCGAGTTTGAGTTGCTGACCTGGGTCACGATCGCGCGGGCCGCGAACGTCAGGCCGATCCCCAGCACGAAGACCACGCTCGAGTGACCGAGCGAGAACCAGAATCCGACCGAAATCGGCCGCTTGCCTTCGGACATGAGCTTTCGCGTCGTGTTGTCGATCGCCGAGATGTGGTCCGCGTCGAAGGCATGACGGAGCCCGAGCGTATACGCGGTGACGGCAACGCCGATACCGAGAAACTTGGAGTGCTCGGGGAGGATCGCGACGATGAACACTCCCCAGCCCACGACGTAGAGGCCGATGATGAAACCGACCATGCCGCCGACCCGACCCCACTCCCGGGGCGACAGCGAACCGCGGATCCGGGCCAGGCGGGACGCCGTCGCGGCCATGGGTCTCCTCCTCATGTTCCTCCAACGTCAGGAGCCCACCCAGAGTATCAAAACGCGACCAGCACGCAACAGCGTCCAGGAGCCAGATGCTTCGTCCGGGCGATGGCGGCCGCTCGCAGCTATTCTTGACCGATGAGCAGCACCGTCGACGAACTCGTCGCCCAGCTCCGGGACGGCGGTTCACGGGTCACCACGGCCCGCCGCCTGGTGCTCACCGCGCTGGTCAAGGGGCCCGACCACCCCACAGCCGACGAGTTGCTGGTGGCCGTCCGCGCCCTGGCGCCCGACGTCCATCCCTCCACCGTCTATCGGAACCTCGAGGAGCTCGAGCGGCTCGGCGTCGTGGCTCATACGCACCTGGGTCACGGCGCGGCGACCTATCACCTGGCCACCGAAGCGCACGGCCACCTCGTCTGCGAGGTCTGTGGGGCCACGGTCGAGGCACCGGAGGACCTCTTCGAGGCGATGGCCGATGGCGCCAAGCGACGTCTCGGGTTCGAGCTTCGTCCGTATCACTTCGCAGTCCTCGGCGTTTGCGCCGACTGCGCGGCGACCGTTTCGGAGAGCTGACCGCCTGGACGTCAGTGGGCGGAACGCTCTCGATGCGGTATCAGTCGCTCCACCTGGAAGTACTCGGCCGGGGCGTGGTCGACCTGGAGCGTCGTGTGCTCGAGGTGGAACTGGTCCTGCAGGAATCGCTCGAGGTCGAGGCGGATCGCGTGGCAGTCGTCCTTGGGGTGGACGAGCACGTGCGCGGACAGGGCGGGGAAACCCGAGGTGACCTCCCAGACGTGCAGGTCGTGGACATTGACGACGTGCGGATGCGCCGCAAGCGCGCTCCCGATCACCTCGGGATCGAGGTCGGCCGGCGACGCCTCGAGGAGCACGCGTCCCGCCTTTCCCAGCAACCGCACTCCCGCGTACACCATGAGCGCGGCGATCACGACAGACGCGATCGCGTCGGCGCGCTCGAAGCCAGTCGTCACGATCACGATGCCGGCGATCAGGGTTCCGATGAAGGCATAGAGGTCGGTGAGGATGTGGCGGAAGCTCGCCTCGACGTTGAGGCTCCGGCGGTTCGCGCGCGACAGCTGCCAGGTCACCCCAAGGTTCACGACGATGCCGGCGGCGGCGGTCGCGATCATCGCGCTCGCGGTGACCGTTGGCGGCGCTGCGAGCCGCAAGATGGCCTCGAAGATCAGCACCGCTGCGAGAACCAGGAGCGTCGCTCCGCTCACCAGGGCAGCAAGGATCTCCGCGCGCTTGAGCCCGAAGGTCAGACCACCTTTCGGCGGCCGTTGAGCGAGTCGCAAGGCCACGATCGACACGCCGATCGCCGCGACGTCGGTGAGCATGTGCGCCGCGTCGGAGAGCAGCGCAAGCGAGCGAGACAGGACGCCCACCACCACCTCTGCCACCACGAACGCCGCGATCAGACAGAGCGCGGCAACCAGTGGTCCCTGGTCGGGGTGCGCCTCGATCGGATGACCGTGCGTCGCGCCGATATTGGGTGTCGCTGACACAGCTTCACCCTACTCCGCCGTCGCGATCCTGTTGTCGCTACCGCCGCTCGGCGTCCCACCAGATGGTGACGACCGGCTCAGCAGGCGGCTTCGCGGACCAGAGGCCGTCCTCGTGGACGAGGCGCTCGCCAAGAGCCTCAGCGAGGTCGCCATCGCGGAGCGCGTCCAGGCAAAGACGGCGCCGGATCCAGGCGACAGCGTCCTCGCGACGTTCGAACCCACCGGCGCCGCGCGTCTGCAGCGCGGAATGCCGGTGCACCCGCAGGCCGAGACCGCGAAGGACCGACACCACGTCGCGAGCGTCCGGCCGGATCGGCCGGTCGAGGCCGTGAAAGTGCAGCCAAAGGTCGGCCATCCAGGCGGTGGGATGGCGGATGGTGATCTCCATGACCACGCGTTGCCGCGCGTGCTCGGTGAGCGCGATCGCAAATGGAGCCAAGTCGGCGACGTTGTACGCGACGTGGTTGCACACGACGACATCGGCGACAGGAGCACGCCGCGCGATCGACGGCCACGCACCTTCGAGGGTTCCGACGCCGACCCCCACTCGTCGCGCCTGCCGGCGAAACTCGGCGAGCAACGCCGGCGACGAATCGACGCCGGTGATGAGCGCACATGTCGGAGCGAGCGGCAACGACGCTGCGCCGGTGCCGACGCCGACGTCGAGGACGGTCCCTTCATTGGGCAGCGTTTCGAGCGCGCGTCGGTTGCTGTAGGTGAGGTCTCCTGGCTTCGCCAATTCCACTCTCGAACGGAACGGCTCGATGGGGAAGCCCCATGGAGATTCTGGCGCTGCGCGAAGGATTGACTCGGGGAGCGCCCAGGTCTGCATCGTCTCGCGCCACTGCTGTGCGTTCACTCCTCCATCATGCGACGTTCGCTGTGGCGACGACACTCAGACACACGCGGACATGTGTCGCGCGCGAGCGCGCAAGCGCGTCCTGATCGCGCGCACCTCCGAATTGCCTTTGTACACGAACGATTTCACGCTCGCCCTGCTCGGCAACGAGGTCAATCTCGTCGGGAACCACGTCGGGAGCGTCGTCGTGATGCTCAGCTCCCGTAGGGTTCCCGACGCACTGGCTGAGCGCCGCGCTCGGCCAGTGCGTCTTTTTGTGCGCGGCGCCAGAATGGCGGCCATGACCGACGTATCCGGCGAGTTTCCCGGCGATGTTGAACTCACCCACCTCCTGGTGATCTCCGACCTGGCGCGCGCCGTGCACTTCTATCGCGACGTCGTCGGCGCGGAACTGGTGCGCGAATACGGAGGGACGAGCGCTGTCTTTCGTTTAGCCGGCACGTGGTTGCTGCTCGTAACTGCGGGCGGCCCGACCGCCGACAAGCCGACCGTCACCTTCGCGCCGCCCGACGATCCGGATCGTGTGAGCAGCGAGATGACCTTTCGCGTCCGCAACTGCCGCGCCGTCTACGCGCTGCTCACCGAGCGCGGCGCCGGCTTCCTGACGCCGCCTGTGGACCACGGGTACGAGGTGCGCTGCTTCTTTCGCGATCCCGACGGACACCTGCTCGAGCTGAGCGAGGTTCCCCAGACGCCCTGACCAAAGAGTGGCGGCGGCCCTGTGTCGTTGCTGGGATCAGAGGGCGTGCACGCCGGCCGCGGTGGCGCATGCGGCAACCACGACCACCAGAAACGGCGCGCGGACGGCCACCAGGATCAGCGCCACCGCGAGGCCGGCCGCCCGGGAGTCGAGCATCAGGTGATTGCCCGCCGCGAACACGGACACAGAGATCAGCGCGCTCAACAAGGTGACCGGGAGCGCCTCGAGAACCCGCCGCGCAATGCTGGATTCCAGCAAGCGCGCGGGCACGACGAATCCCGCGAGCTTGAACGCGGCACAGCCCGCGGATGCGATGAGCACCGCGAGCCAGAGCTTCATCGGTCGAACACCAGGAGCAGTGCCACCGCGGTCAAACCCCCGATGAGGATGGGTGCACCAACCGGCACGATCGGTACGGTCACCAGCGCGATCGCACCTGACGCGAGCGCAACCAAGCGCATGCGCGCCGTCCGGAGTTGAGGTGCGAGCAGAGCGATGAACGCAGCCGGGCCGGCAACGTCGAGCCCGGATGTCGCGGGCGACCCCAGCGCGTTGCCGACCAGCGCCCCGATGACTGTGGAGACGTTCCACAGCACGTACACGCTCAGCGCGGTCAACCAGAAGCCCCGCGCTGCATGGCCCGACGGTGCCTCACTCACCGCCATTGCGGTGCTCTCGTCGATGGTGACCTCCGCCATGACAAACCGGCGCCATCCGGTCGGACGCAGCAACGCATTGATGCGCGCCCCATACAGCCCGTTGCGTACTCCGAGCAGCAACGCGGTCCCAACTGCGGAGAAATACGAGCCACCTGCGCCAATGATGCTGACGAGCGCGAACTGTGATGCACCCGAGAACAGGACGAGCGAGAGCAGACACACCTGGATGAGGCTGAGGTGTGCCTCCACCGACACCGCACCAAACGAAAGACCGAAGGGCGTGACGCTGACACCGATGGTGAGCGCACGATTACGAATGCGCCGTCGCGCCGCGCCGTCGGACGCATCGCCGTTCACACGATCGTCTCGGGGTGGCTCGGTCACGGACGGCGCAAGCCTAGGGATTGCGGCATCGGGTACGCTACGGCGCTGATCACGATCGCCGAGCATATGCGATGAGCAGACGCACTGAGCCACCCTTTCGCGCCGACCACGTCGGCAGCCTGCTGCGTCCTCCGCGGCTGCTGGAGGCACGAGCGCAGCACGCTGCAGGAACCATCACGGCACCCGCGCTCCGCGAGGTCGAAGACGCAGCGATCCGCGACGCCATCGCGATGCAGCAGGACGTGGGCCTGCAGTCGGCGACCGACGGCGAGTTCCGCCGCAGCGCGTGGCACATGGACTTCATCTACCAGCTCGGCGGCATCACGCAGGCGGACGAGAAGCTGCACGTGCAGTTCTTCAACGACGGCGGGACACTCGATTTCGCACCTGCAGCGCTGCGCATCAACGAGCGCGTGCGCCTGGGCGAGACGATCTTCGCCGACCACTTTCGTTTTCTGAAGGACAACGTCAGCGAAGGGGTGACCCCCAAGCTGACCATCCCGTCACCGAGCATGGTCCACTACCGTGGCGGACGGGCCGCGATCGACGAGTCCGTGTACCCGGACATGGAGGGGTTCTGGGACGATCTCATCGCCGCCTACGGCGAAGAGGTCCGCCGTCTCGGCGAGCTTGGCTGCACGTATCTCCAGCTCGACGACACGAGCCTCGCGTACCTCAACGACCCGCGCCAGCGCGACCTGATCGCGTCCCTCGGCGGTGATCGCGAGCACCAGCACGAGCTGTACATCAGGAACATCAATCGCGTGCTCGCGGCGAAGCCCTCGAGCATGCGCATCACCACCCACATGTGCCGCGGCAACTTCCGTTCGTCGTGGGCCGCCGAGGGGGGCTATGACTTCGTCGCCGAAGCGCTCTTCGGTCAGCTCGGCGTCGACGGATTCTTCCTCGAGTATGACGATGCACGGTCAGGAGGATTCGAACCGCTGCGCTTCGTGCCAAAGGACAAATACGTTGTGCTCGGGCTGGTGACAACCAAGCGGGGCACCCTGGAAACCAAGGACACCCTCAAACGCCGGATCGACGAGGCCGCGAAGTTCGTGCCACTCGAGCAACTCTGCCTCTCACCGCAGTGCGGGTTCTCGTCCACCGTCGAAGGAAACGTGCTGACGCATGACGAAGAAGTCGCCAAGCTTCGTCTGATCGTCGAGACGGCCGCGGAGGTGTGGGGGTAGCGCGCCGCGCGGTCACCATCGAGAACGCACGGCGTCTTGCGGTGAGCTGCCAGCATCTGAGTGGCCCACGCCCGTCACCGGTGACGGCGGACGGCATCCAAGACCTCGTGGTCGCGCTCGGCTGCCTGCAGCTCGATCCCACCGCGATCGTCGCCCGCAACCACCTGCTCGTGCTGTTCAGCCGCCTCGGTCCGTTTGATCGGAAGCTGGTCGACACGCTGCTCTGGGAGCAACGGCGCCTCTTCGAGTTCTGGGCGCACCAGGCGTCAATTGTCGCAACCGATGACCGCGCGCTCCATCTTGCTGCGCCGCCACGGTCGGGTGTTCACGACGGGACGGCAGTCTGGATGACGCAGCGCGCCCGGGCCCTGGATGTCGTGCTCGCGCGCCTGGCGACGACCGGCGTGGTGCGCGCCTCCGACTTCGGCGAGCACGCCGAGAAATACGAATCCGGGTGGGGAGCGCGCAGCGAGATCTCCGACACGCTCGCGCTGCTCTGGCTCACGGGGGAGATCGTTCCCGCCGGCCGCGACAGCCGCGGCCGGCGCTGGGCGGATGCAGACCGCTGGTTCGGGGTTGCCGTCGGAGATCTCCCGGAGCAGCCCGATGCGGTGCGGGCGGCGGCGATCCGGTCGTTGCGAGCGCTCGGCATCGCCACCAAGCAGCAGGTCCGCAAGCACTTCATTCGCAACCGGTACATCGGCCTCGACAACATCTGGCCGGCCCTTGCAGCCGATGGCGAGATCGTGCCGGTCGACCCTGAGATCCGAGGCGATTGGTATGTGCATGCAGGCGACGTCGATCGTCTGCGGCGCGTCGAGGCCGGCGAGTTCGAGCCGAGAACCACGTTGCTCTCGCCGTTCGACAATCTCATCTGCGACCGAGCTCGCACCCGGGCCCTCTGGGACTTCGACTTCAGGCTCGAGATCTACGTGCCGAAGGCGACGCGATGGGGCTATTTCGTGATGCCCCTCCTCCACGGCGATCGGCTCTGTGCGCGTTTCGACGTTGCCGTTGATCGAGGCGCCGGCCGCCTCACGGTCATCGGCGAGCGCTGGCAGCCGGGATGGAAGGGAAGCAAACGGCCGCCCGCCGTGAAAACCGCGCTCGCGGAGCTTGCAACCTTCGTCGGTGTCGGTCCGCCGTCACCGCGATAGCCCGCTTTGAACTGACGCGGTCGCGCGAATAAACGTCACAATTGGATCGAGCTTGCCGGTGAAGCTTGACGCGGGAGACGCCGTCCCGCAAAGTAGTCCAAGAGCGTCAAACGCGGCAGGGGGAATTGAGGAGGCGTCGGGGGGTGCACATCGATCTCTATGTGGCGCTGGCCGGGCTGATCGTCGGTTTCGCGGTGGGCCTCACCGGGATGGGCGGCGGCGCGCTGATGACCCCGATCCTGGTACTGCTCTTTGGCATCGCACCGCTCGCGGCGGTGTCCAGCGACCTGGTGGCATCGCTGATCATGAAGCCTGTTGGCGCCGCGGTCCACGCGGGCCGGGGCACTGTCCGCTGGAACCTTGCCGGCTGGCTCGCGCTCGGCTCGGTGCCCTCCGCCTTTCTCGGGGTTGTGTTCCTGAAGTCCCTCGGCAGCGGGAGCAAGGTGCAGACCATCGTCAGCGTAGCGCTCGGCGCGGTCCTCCTCCTCGCGGTCGGCGCTCTGCTCGTGAAGATGTACCTCGATCACCGCAACGGCACAGGAGCCGGCGTGGACGAGAAGCTGCGCATCAAGAAGCTGCCCACCCTGGCGATCGGGACGACCATCGGCTTCATCGTCGGGATCACATCGGTCGGCTCCGGAACGCTGGTGATCATCCTGCTGCTCTTCCTCTACCCCCGCCTGCGCGGTTCGCAGATGGTGGGCACCGACCTGGCACAGGCGATCCCGATGGTGGGCTCGGCAGCGCTCGCGCACGTCATCTTCGGGGACTTCAAGCTCGGCCTGACGGCGTCGATCCTGATCGGAAGCATCCCCGGGGTGCTGATCGGGGCCAGCGTCTCGTCGTACGCGCCGACGGCCTTCCTGCGCGGCGCGCTGGCGGCGGTGCTGCTCGTGTCCGGGCTGAAGCTGGTGAACGTGCCCACCATCGGCATCGGGATCGTGCTGCTGGCGTGCGTGCTGGTGCTCGGCGGGGCCTGGCTCTATGTCCGGGCAAGTGGCCGGACGCTCCGCGAGATCTCTGGCGAGGCGCCGCAAGGGCTGTCGGGACACCGCGTGGCCGAGGAGCCCGCGCTCCAGACGGCCGGCTCACTCTCCGAGGCGTAGCCGGGTCAGCTTCGGCCAGGGTCAGACCGAGGGCGGGCCGCTCGCCAGGCGATCGTTGATCTCGCGCATGCGCTCGTCGCTGTGGTGGGGGATCTCCCAACGGGTTTCGAGCCACCACGTCGCGCCGGCTTCGGCCCACGGCTTGACGTGCTCGGCGGCCTTCGCGGCGTCCGCCGTCGGCGTCTCGCCGTCGATGACCACATCGATCTCGGTGCGACCGCGCTCTGCCAGCCAGGCGCGGATGTCGCGAACGTCATCCGGCGACCCGCCGCGGCCGGGAATCTCGATCTGGGGGACGATGCCGTCGCAGCGAAGCACCCGCCGCATCGACTTCGGTCTGGGCCAGACCCCTATGACCCAGATGGGGATCCGCTTCTGCACCGGCTGCACGACTTCGGTGAGGTCCGTGCGCTCGCACTCGTAGTGATAGTGGCGGCCGTGGTACTTCGTCCCACCGTCCCACAACGTCCGGATCAGGTCGATGCCCTCGTCGAGGTACTCGGCCCGCATCGGCAGATCGATGACCTCGCCGGTCACCGGCAGGTCCGTGGTGATCGCGCCGAGCCCCACTGTGAGAATCGCCCGCCCCGCCGACAGCTGATCGAGGGTGGCCACCTGGCTGGCAACCTTCCAGGGCCGGCGCCACGGCAGCGGGGTGAGCAGGGTGCCGAGCATCACGCGGTCGGTGCGTATGGCCATCGCCGCGAGCAGGGTCCACGCGTCGACCCCGTAGCCCGCCTCCCACACGAACACCGCGTCCCAGCCGGCGTTTTCCGCCAGCATCGCCTGCTCGAGTTGCTGGGTCGCAGTCCCTCCCGGGAGGACCACTCCGAACTTCATGCTCTGGCTCCGTGACTTTGTTTCAGCGGCCTTCGGCCCCTTTTCGCCGCGCAGCCCGTATCACCTACATGCGATGCACTGCGCCCGGGCTACTGGCCATCGCTGCAGCCACCACGATTCTGGCTTCTTGTGCGCTTCCCGGCACCGCCACGAGCCCAACCGCGTCGACGATTCCCAGCGCGACGCCATCGGACTCACCGACGCCGGCATTGACGCCGACCCCCGATCTCTGCACCAACACAAGCGCGCTCGCCACGTGGAGCGTCACCCGCCTCGCTGAGCAGACCCTCGTGGTTCCGGTCGAAGAGAGCGACGTCGCGGCGGTCACCGCCGAGGTCTCGGCCGGTGCGGGCGGCGTGATTCTCTTCGGGTCCTCCGCGCCCGCCAACCTGGGCGCCGGCCTGCATGCGCTCTCCGCCGTGGCACCTGGAGGCATCGCGCCCTTCGTCATGACGGACGAGGAAGGAGGCGCCGTGCAGCGCATGGCGAACCTCGTGGGCTCGTTGCCGTCGGCAAGGCAGATGGCTGCGACCATGTCGCCGGCGCAGATCCGTCAACTGCTCACCACCGTGGCGCAGCGCATGCGCGCGGCGGGAGTCACCATGGACCTGGCGCCGGTGCTCGATCTCGACAACGGCGTGGGACCCGATAACCAGGATCCCGATGGGACCCGGTCGTTCAGCCTCACCCCCGGCATCGCCGGCGCCGACGGCGTCGCGTTCATGCAGGGGCTCGAGGCCGGCGGCGTGATCCCGGTGGTCAAACACTTCCCCGGGCTCGGCCAGGCGTCGGCCAATACTGACGTCAAGCCAGCCACCACGCAGCCATGGAGTGCGCTGCAGCACGCCGGTCTCCTGCCGTTCGAAACCGCGTTCGCTGGAGGTGCCCCGGTGGTGATGATCGCCAACGCCACGGTCCCCGGGCTGTCGACCCTGCCGGCGAGCATCTCCCCGGTGGTGATGACCACAGTCCTGCGCGACCAACTCGGGTTTCACGGGCTGGTGATCACCGACTCGCTCTCGGCGGGGGCACTTGTCGATATCGGGTACTCGGTGCCGAAGGCTGTGGTCGCGTCGATCACTGCCGGCGCCGACATGGTCCTGTACACGGCCGCTGCGGCGCAGGTCGCGTCGCTCACCGCCGCCACCGCGGCAGCGCTGGTCGCTGCCGTCAACGCAGGGACGCTCCCGCTCTCCCGCCTGGTCAGCGCGGTCGCTGACATCCTCACCGCCAAACACGTCAATCTCTGCGCCGGCTGAGCGGTCACTGACGGAAGGTCATCCCTGGCCTGGAGCACGGCGCCGCTCCCACGCGTGAGGTCGACCGGTTTCGCAGGGGATCGCCCGTATTAGGAGCGTGACCCCTGCCGCTGCGCAGTCCGATCAGGCGTGGTCAACTGCAACGATCGATCACCATCCCGCCGAGCAGAGCGTGAGCTTCGAAGCTGAGTTGCGGCCGTTGCTGGGCCTGGCGATGCGCCTCGCGACCGCGATGCGTCTGGACAGGACGGACTCCGAGGATGCCGTGCAGGAGGCAGCCCTGCGCGCCTGGAGACGTCGCGACAACCGGCAACCTGGAACCGATCTGCGCCCGTGGTTCCTGGCGATCGTCGCGAATCAGTGTCGCGAGACGCGCCGCGCGCGCTGGGCGACGGTGCTCCGTTTCGCGGAGCCGCCCGACGTCCCTGCACACCCTGCTGATGCCGCCGGCAGGGTGGACATCTCCCGCGCGTTGCTACGGCTTCCTCACGACATCCGGCTGGCGGTGGTGCTCCGCTACTACCTCGATCTGCCGTTCGAGGAGGTCGCCGCCACCAGCGGCTGCAGCATCGAAGCCGCTCGATCCCGGGTGCGGCGCGGCCTCGCCGCGCTTGCCGCAACGCTCACCCCAGTGGAGACACGTCCATGAACGACGAAAATCTCGAAGACACGCTGCGAGCGCAACTGCGGGGCGCCATCGACCCCCGAGTTCCCGGCCCCGCGGCCGAACAGCGAGTGCTCGGCGCTGTGGCCGCGGCAGGACAGACGCATCACTTTGGTTTGCATGTCGGACCACGTGTCGGCGCGGCGATCGCGGCAGCGATGGTCGTGCTCGTCGTCGGCGGGGCACTGGGCGTGAGCCTTGCGCTGCGCAAGAGCACCGTCCCGGGTGGGCCATCCGCGCCTGCCGCGACGGCGCCGGTCATCCTTCCGTCGCCGTCGTTCTCACCGCCGCCATCAGCACAACCGACGCCGACGCCCTCGCCGGCGCTCGCCCCTCCGGTGGCGGGGATTCAGCCATGTGCCGCTGGTGTTCTCACAGCACGTCTCTTCGACCAGGACGGCGCAGCGGGCGCCCTCGGCGGTGACATCGCGCTGCGCAACAACGGTCCCGTTGCCTGCACGCTCAAGGGATACGTGAACCTGCAGGGGGTCGTCGCCGGTCGCGTGGTGCAACTCGGTGTGACCCACAGCGCTGATGGCCCCATCCTCAACAACAACAACGGCACGCTGCCGACGGTGCGCCTGGTGACCGTGCGACCCGGGCAGTCTGCCTACGTCGCCTTTGAGGACTCGGATGTTCCCAACGGTCCAACGCCGTGCTCGGCAAGCCAGAGCCTGCTGATCACACCTCCAGGCGGTCACCGCGCAGTCTCCCTTGCTCACATACCGATGACGCTGTGCGGCGGCTTCCACGAGTCGCTGTGGATCGACATCGCCCCGGTCAGCAGCACCCCGTACTACAACCCGCCAAACGCCTGATCGCGTTACCCAGCCTGCCGCTGAAACGGCAGCGCCATACTGTGTGGCCTTCGAAAAGCCGCCCACACTGCGGCCTCAGGCGGCGAAGCCGATGGCGTACCTCGTTTCCGGTATTGCGTACCCGTGCCGATCCTCGACCATCTCCTCGCCAGTCGTCGACCAGCCCTGCGCCTCATAGAAGCGGCGTGCGTTCGCGTTGTCGCGGAGCACCCAGAGCACGGCACTCGTGAACCCACGGTTCGCGAGCCGCGTCAGCGAATCGTCCAGCAGGAGCTTGCCAATCCCGTGGCGCCGCAGCGCAGGCTCGACGTGCAGGGCATAGACCTCACCGGTCGCGGACGACTCAGCCCGGCGCCTCGGACCCAAGCTGCACACGCCCAGGACCGTCTCGCCGTCCACGGCCACGGTGGTTTCCGTGAGCGGGGAGTCCGATGCCGACAGCGCGTGCCCCCAGCGGGACACCCGGCTCTCGATGGTGAGCTCGTTGAGGAATTGATCCGATACGATGCCGCGATACGCGGATCGCCAGCTGGCGAGGTGGAGGACGGCGATCGCTTCGACATCGGACACGGATGCCGAACGGATCGCGATGCGCATGAAGTGACTCGCCACCAGACGATCGTACCGATGCGCGTAGGATGTGGCGCTCCGTCGCAACGCCCCTTGCCCGACAGACTCAGTGGAGGCGATCAGTGGTCCACCGTGCTGCTCGTCTGGCGAGCTTCGTGCTCGTCGCGACTGCGCTCGCCGCCGTGTTCAACACCTACACAGCTGGTGCGGTGTATGCCGTGCCGCACCACACTCCGCCAGTCGTCACAGCCGGTGGCGGCGCCTGGTGGGGCATCGACACGGTGTCCGACGTCCAGACTGGCAACATCATCGCGCAGACCAAAACCGACCTCGGCGCGCCGAAGTTCATCGGCCGATATCTCATCTACAGCAGCGAGCTCTCGAGCGCGGAGGCGCAGTACATCCACCAGCAGGGCGTGTCGATCCTGCTCATCGATGATCCTTCACGCACGTTCGCATCCGGAACCACCGAGGCGCATCAGGCAATCACGCAGGCAAATGTACTCGGCGTTCCGCATGGAGTCGCGATCTTTCGCGACGTCGAAACGAGCGATGCCATCTCGGCCACGTACATCGCCGCGTATGCCGCGGCGTTCGCGGGCTCCGGCTACGTCGCGGGTTTCTACGAGAATCCGATCAACGGATCATTCGCCGGAGCGTACTGCTCACTGGTCACGAGCAATCCAGCGGCCGTGAGAGGAACGCTCCTCTACTCGAGCGAGCCCGAGGACACAGGGAGCAATCCCCGCCGTTCGGCACGCCCACACTTCGGTCCCAGCCTTCCCGGCTGCGCGAACCACACCGCGGCGTGGCAGTACCTGGAGCGCGGCCTGTTTCCATCCGGAACCTGGCCGAACGTCGATGTCGACGAGCTGCCGTCGCGTTTCTCGGACGTGCTCTGGGCCTGAATCGCAACCGATGACCAAGCCGTCATCCTTGCAAGGCGTCATCCTTGAAGGTGTGCTGACCGACGAGCTCATCCCGGGGATCGTGCGGCCCGATACCGCCGCGGCCGCTGCCGCAGATGAGGTGTCAATCACCTACTGCACCCCGGCGATCGTGAACCACTGCTTGCGCTCGTACGTGTGGGCTGCGTGGTACGCAGCGAACGGCGGCATCGCATTCGACCCGGAGCTGCTCTATGTCTCGTCGATGCTGCACGACATCGGGCTCGTCCCAGAGTTCGATAGCCACACGGTGCCGTTCGAGGATGCCGGCGGACACGTCGCGTGGGTCTTCGCCGCGGGGGCGGGATGGCCGGTGGCCCGGCGCCGCAGAGCCGCCGAGATCGTTGTCCACCATATGCGCGGAGCGGAGCTCTCCGAGGATGCCGAGGGCTACCTGCTCGCCATCGCCACCGGCCTCGACATCTCGGGACGGAATCCCGAGTGGTGGCCGGAGGGCTTTCGCCGGGGCGTCGTCCGCGCCCTCCCCCGGCTGTCGCTCCGCGAAGAGTTTGTTCAGTGCTTCGAGGACCAGGCGAGGCGCAAGCCGGAGAGCTCCGCCGCCAGGGCCGTGGCCGGCGGAATCGCCGGGCGCCTCGCCACCAACATCCTTGACGCCGACGCTGCCCCGAGCGCGGACTAGCAGTCCACGCAGGGGGTGAGGTCCGCCGGGGCGCCGTCACCGGCGCGGCGGTAGACCAGCACAACGTCGCGAGGAGCCCAGAAGGCTGTCCATGCGCGCGCGAGCCGTCCCGGTCCCATCAGCCGGCGACGCTCTCTGCGTGCCTGGGCGCGGGCCCTTGCCAGGATCGCCTGCTGCATGTGCTCCTGCTCTGCCACTTGAGCCATCTCGGTGATTAGATTTCCGTACATTGCGTTTACCTCCGCTTGAATCACCACCTAACGTGGTTTACTGGTGACATCGTACCGCGTCGCGCATCACTTGTCAAATGGTTATACTGGTGACGAAAGAGATGGGAGAACCCGAACCTCGAACCCCCGCCCCAGGCTCGCTCGCCCTGGTCCAGCAGTTCCTCAACAGCACCGAGATGCCTGACGGCGTGGACGAGCTCCGCACTGGTCCTCTCGCCGCGCGGTGGCTGCATGACACGGTCGGATCCGCCGTGGACGTGAATGAGAAGGACCGGGCCAGGCTCATCGCCACCCGCGAAGCACTCCGCGATCTTCTCGAGGCACACACAGGGGAGAACGTCGAGCCGGCTGTGGTTGTGAGATTGGAGAAGCTCCTCGGCACCGCGCCGCTCCGTCCGGTCCTGTCAACCCAGGGCGCAACGCTCACCGTCAACTGCGGCGGCGTCGACAAGTTCCTCGGGATGATCTCCACCGCGATCGTCGAGGCGACCCTGATGGGGACGTGGGCACGCCTCAAGGTGTGCCGGAGCGACACCTGCCGGTGGGCCTATTACGACCACTCCAAGAACGGGCGGAGCTGCTGGTGCTCGATGCGCGTGTGCGGCTCCCGCGAGAAAGCTCGGACCTACCGGGCGCGGCAGCGCGCCGGCTCGTCCACCTAGTCAGACCTGTTCGCCGGCGTGGACGACGCTAGAGCTGCGCGACGATCTCCCTGGCCGCGCGGTTACCGGTTTCGACGGCACCATCGAGAAATCCCTGGTTGTTGATCGATGTGTGCTCGCCGGCGAAGTGGACGCGTCCCTGGGCCGCGGCGGCGATCGGCCCGAAGGTCGCGTACTGGCCGACCCTGTAGAAGGAATACGCGCCCTTGACCCAGGGATCGCGCACCCAGTGATCCTCATACGCGGCGCCGGTGTACGCCGCACGCGTTCCCGGGAAGATCAGCTCGATCCGGTCCAGGAACCAGTTGACGTCCTTGGCCGGCGACGGTCCATGCGCGTCGCCGGTGAGCGTGTTTCGGCCCGCGTTCGCACCGGGAAACGCGAGCAGCAGCGCCGGCGCACCGCCGGGACCGAGTGGGACCGAGTCATCCCAGCAGACGTCAAAGCTGTCGTGATCCGTGTAGGCGACACCGTTGAAACCGTGGCGCGCCCACGTCTTCTCCGTCACCTCGATGTGAATCTTGGCGTTCGACCCCATACCGAATGTCTCGATGACGTGCAGCTTCTTTGCGCTGAAGCCGGCACGGCTCAGGTCGACGTCGCGCAGCAGTGTGAACGGCAGCGCGAGCGCGACGTAGTCGGCCACCACATCGATGGTGCTGCCGGCGACATCGAACGTCAGCGTGTGCGACCCGTCGCTGTTCTCGCGGAGCGCAACCAGCCGGTGGCCCAGCTGTATCGCCGCGCCCGGCAACTGGCCGGCCATCCCGTGGACGAGCTGATCGTTGCCGCCGACGATGTGCCACTTCTCGTCATAGCCTGGAAGCGGGTCAAGCGACGTGCGCAGGTTGACACCGGTGAGCCCGATGAGGTCGAGGGCCGATTGCTCCCCGGGATCGCCGCCGTTCTCGGACACCGTGTTGGCGAGCATCAGCTTGCCGAAGCGCGACGAGCTGCCGATCGGCGTCTCATCAAGCCACTCGGGCGCCGACAGGCTGTCGAGACGCGCAAGGCCGTGCTCGGTGTTCGATTCCTTCACCGCGTCATGGAAAGCCTTGTAGCCGAAATCGTCCCAGTCCTTGCTCGCCTCGGCGTACGTGTAGTACGCACCGTCAAACCAGTACACCTCCGGCAGACCAATCAGCTCACCGCCGTTGTAGTCCTCGAGTTGCAGGCCGAGCTCGGCGGCGAGGTTCAGCGCCGCGTACTGATTCGAGTCGATGAACGCGCCGCCGTGCTCGGTGATCAACCCGTTGGAGAAGTAGTCGCGCAGCGACCAGCATCGGCCGCCGATGCGTTCGGGGTGTCCCTCGTACAACGTCGACCGGATTCCGTGCCGTGTCCAGAGCAGGTGACTGCAGCGCAGACCCGCCAGCCCGGCGCCGACCACGGCGATGCGGGGCTGATGACGCGACGATCCCTGTCGCGTCGACGCCAGCGCCTGCGCTGCCGGACCCAATGCAAGCCCTGCGCCCGCAACCGCCGCGCCGGTGAGGAACCGCCGCCGCGAGAAGGGGCGATCCGCAGCCGTGTGCTGCACTAGCTTCTGCTCGAGTTCTTGGAGTACGGCTTCGACCGGAAGGCCGCGAGCGGCCGCGGATTCGTGGACGGCGAAGAGTCGCCTCAGGTTCCCGGTGAGTGAGGTGCGAGCTGACTGGCGCCCGGCCGGGCCCTGATTTCCGTCGTTCACGTCTGCCCCCCGCTCAGTGGCCGTCACCCGCTCCGTCGCAGGATAGCCAACCTGCCGCGCAGATTGGAAGGGGTCGAAATGGACGGAACCCGTGGATCAGACCTCGCGGCGGTGCAGGCTCCAGACGGTGAGCGAGACGATCAGCACCACCCAGCACGCCGCCCAGATGAGATAGCCCGTCGATGGCGGCGACTGGACGAAGAACGGATTACCGGCACGTTCGGTGCTCGAGCCGAGCACGGCGCGGTACAGGACGGGCTCGAGCTCGTACACGGATCCACGCCAGAGCGCATCGGTCGGCAGCAGGAGCTGGCTGATGGTGCCGGCGTTGGAGATGGCGGTGCTGCTGAAGACCTCACCAATCGCGCCGGCGATGCCGCCGATCCATGCAAGGAAGAAGAGCACGAGGCTGATCACGCCTGCCGTCATCCCGGAGAGCCGTGTGCTGATTGCCAGGGCCAGCGACATGATCACGATCCCCTCGGCGCTCAGGTAGAGCCCAAGACCAACCGGGCCGGGAGGGACGTAGCCGGTGGTCGCGGCGACGATGACGAGTTCGAGTGCCGTGGTCGCGGCAACGTAGACAACGATCAGGGAGGCCAGCCCGAGCCACTTTCCGAGCACCACCTGGTATCTGCTCACCGGGCGCGCGAGTATCGAGAGGGCCACGCCGGACTCGAGCTCGCTCGAGATGGCCGGGGACGCGACCACAACGGCGCTGAGCGCGAGGACGCCGCTGAACATGAACTCGACCAGCACCAGGACCTGCGAGACGGCAAGGCGAAGCTCGCTGGCGGCGATTCGGGTGCCGTCGGCGTTGGTGAGCGTGGTGAGGTGCTGGAATCCCCACCCGGTGAGGCCGATCACGATCACGGTGAGCACGGCCAGCGCTAGCAACAGCTTTCGCCGCGCGGCCTCGCGGATGGTGAGCCGCGCGATGGTCAGCGCTGCCATCGCGCCTGCTCGGCCTCGACCAGGGCCAGGAACCGCTCCTCGAGGGTCTGGCGGACCGGCTCCACCGCATACACCCGGGCGCCGCTGGCCACTACCTCGGCCACCAGGTCGGGAACTGCGCCGGCATCGACGCCGTCCACGACGAACCACCCTTCGTGCTCGGCGAGGGTGCCCCGGCGCGCCAGCGCCGCGCGGGTGGCATCCGTCAGCCCGGTGAGGCGCATGCGCACCCCGCCACTGCCGAGGAGCTCGTCCAGCGACCCGATCGCCAGCACATGGCCCCCCGCGACCACCGCGGCGCGATCGCAGATCTGCTCCACCTCGCCAAGGAGGTGCGAGTTGAGGAAGACGGCGCATCCCCGGTCTCGAAGGTGGCGGATGATCGTGCGCGTGTCGGCGCGGCCGACCGGGTCGAGCGCCGACGTCGGCTCATCGAGGATCACCAGCTCGGGGTTGCCGAGCAGTGCGACACCGAGGCCGAGGCGCTGCTGCATCCCCTTGGAGAAAGTCTCGACCTTCGCGTCGGCGTGGCCGGTGAGCCCCACCGTCGCGAGCGCTGTGCCGATCTGGCCCGGCCATTCGGCGCGCTCGATCCCCGCGAGCCTGCAGTGCAGGGCGAGCACCTCGGCGGCGCTGAGCCATCCCTGGTAGCGGAAAAGCTCCGGGAGGTACCCGACGTGTTTGCGTGTCTTGCGATCCCCCGCCGGACTGCCGAGCAGCCACGCCTCGCCACCCGTCGGGCGGCTGAGCCCCAGGAGGAGCTTCACCGCCGTGGTCTTGCCGCTGCCGTTGGGTCCGAGGAAGCCGAACACCTCGCCCCTCGGCACCGCCATGGTCAGGCCCGAGAGGGCCACCGACTCGCCGTAGTGCTTGGTGAGCTCGAGCGTCCGAATCGCCGGTTCGTCGATCGCAGGCGGAGCCGCAGCGGCTGCAACCGTCAATGCGTCGAACGGGCGGCGCTGAGCACCTCGTTGGCCGTGAGCGTTCCAGCGATCGCATCCACGACGCCATTGTGTTGCCAGACGAGGGCGCTGCCGAGCCCCGTCGAGTCCCCGATGAGGAGCCCAGGCGCACCGTTGATGGAGACCGAGGAGCCGCTGGCGAGGTCGACGGGAATGGGCACGGGGATGGTCTCGTCAGGATTGCCGATGGCACGAATCTCCGACGCGACGTCCGCCGGGATGCCTGGCACCGACAGCAAGTAGTCCTCGAGCTGGCGCGCGGTCACCCCCGTGGAGCTCACCGTCGGCGTGCGCGTCGCGACCACGATGAACGCCGTCCCCGTTGGCAGGCTGCCGCCGTGCAGCAGCGTTGCCGCGTCCACACCGTACGAGACGACCACCGCCGGTGCGATCGACACCGAGAGCGTGCTTCCGTCGAGGCCCGGCGGCATCGCGGGGAGCTGTCCTCCGGCTGCGGCCGCGGCTGCCCGCGCGAGTGAGGCGTTGAACGTGAACGTCACGATGCCTCCCGAGACGACGTCATACGCCGGCAGCGGCGGTGTCCCGCCTGGCAGGTCGCCCACCGTTGGCGCCGCGAGCCCAGCCGCTGCCCCGGCCGTGGCTGCATCCGGCTCGGGCTGGAAGGTGAGCGAGGGACTGCCGGTCACCGTTCCGTAGCTGGCGAGACCGGCAAGCGAACGGACATCCGCGGCGGTAACCGGGACCGCGGCAAGCTGCGACGGCTGGAACAGGCTCAGGAAGTCCTGAGCGCCTCCGGTGGCCACGAGCGCCACGCTGGCGGCTGCCGCGATAGCGACGCCCGCAAGGACGCGGTTGGTCCGCGTGGTGCCGTACCGGGCACGCCGCGCGGGCCGCTGGGACCCGGCCCCGGGGACGGGCGCGACCTCGGTGCGTGCCAGTCGCGCACGCGCCGCAGTCAGATCGACGGCAGGGTCGGGCGACGCGAGCATCGCCTGGACGGCGGCGGCGTCCGCGCTCATGCCCTGCAACCGCCCCGTGCAGCGGGCGCAGGTCGCCACGTGTGCGCGGCCCGCCGACTCGACGGCGACCGGTTCGTCGAGGGAGCGCCGCAGGGTGCCGTTAGACGGATGCATCACCAACCTCCTTGCGCAGCCGCACTTCAGCGCGCCGCAATCTGGTCCCCACCGCGTTCACTCCGATGCCCAGCGTCGACGCCATCTCGGCGTAGCTCAAACCGCTGTAGCGGAGCGCCAGCACGGTGGCCTGGCGCTTCGGGATTCTGGCCAGCGCGGCTCTGACCGCCCGGCTCGTTTCTGCTGCCTCGACCGCGGCTTGCGGATCCTGCCCCACGCTCGCCTCGGAGGCGTAGCGCTCCTCGCGTCCGGCGCGGCGCCGGTTGCCGCGGATCACGTTGAGCGCGGTGTGGGCGGCGGCGGTTCGCGCCCACGCAGCCGCCTTGGCGCCGGGGTTTTCGCCGAATCGCCGGTGGAGATCCAGGAATACCTCCTGGGCGACGTCCTCGGCCGCGGCGGGATCACCGAGCACACGCCGCGCGATGGCCGCGACTCGCGTGTACTCCTCCTCGAAGAGACGGTCGTAGCTCGTCGGCCTCACGCCCACCTCGGGCGTCGGGCGGGAGACGCCCGTCAACGACCGGCGCCCAGCGGCTTCGAACGCGGGAGAGTCGACCACATCATCTGAAGCACCGCGACGCTCGGATTTGTGACAACCGATGCAGGCGGTCGCACCGGGCGTGTCACTGAGTACCCTGCGACGTGATGTCCGCAGCCCTGGTTCATCGCATACGTCGCATCACGCCCGGACAGCTGCTGGTTGTCGCCGCATTCGTGGTGATCCTCTGCGTGATCGTGCGCCGAGGCGGTGATCCAGACATCTTCTGGCATCTCGTGACCGGCCAGTGGATGGTCGACAACCACCAGATCGTCTCTCACGATCTGTTCACGTTCACGGTCGCAGGCGCCAAGTGGATCGACCCCGAGTACACGACCGAGATCATCGCCTACCTCATCTACAAGGTCGGCGGCCTGGCGCTGGTCTCAATCGCGTTTGGCGCAGTGACCTTCGTCGGCTTCCTGTTCATCTGGCAACGCGTTCGGCTCGAGCTCACCAACAAAGTGATCGCCGCGGTCTTGATCGGCATCGCCGGCCTGGGTGGCGTCCTGGTCTGGGGACCGCGGCCTCAGATGATCACGTTCACGTTCAGCTGCATCGAGTTGCTGTGGCTCGACCAGTATCTCCGTGGGAAGTCGCGCGCCATCTACTGGCTGCCGCTGGTGATGATCGCGTGGGCCAACCTGCACGGCGGGTTCCTCTTCGGGCTCGTTCCTGTTGGCGTTGCCGCCTTCGTCGAGGCTGTTCACTGGGTACGGCGCGTTGACGGTGACATCCACAAACGCCGGGTGCGGAACCTCGTGCTGATCTTCATCGCGTGCCTCGTCGCAGCACTCATCAACCCGAACTTCGTCCATCTCTATACGTACACCATCCAACCGCAGTTCTCCGGCGTGCAGCAGAGCTTCATCGCCGAATGGCAGTCGCCCAATTTCCACGTCCTGGAAGAGCGCGGGTTCGAGCTGATGCTGCTCCTGCTGCCGATCGCATTCATGCTGCGCCGCCCCTCCTTGTGGGAGGTGTGCCTGACGGCTGCGGTCACCTATCTGGCGCTCTCCGCGGTGCGCCACTCCGCCCTCTTCGTCGCGGCGGAAACGCCTTTGCTCATATGGTCCTTCTCGTCGGGATGGGAGCGCCTGGCGCTGGCGGAGCGAGTGCGGACATGGCTGGTCCCACGCGCGAGAGAAGTGCTCGCCGGCGCAGCCGCGGTCCTGTTGATCGCCGCGCTCGGCACCGCGTACTTCGTGCACGGGACGCTGTCCAATCAGGCGCGAGCAACGGCGGCGAACTTCCCGGTGGGCGCGGCGGACTGGCTCGCGGCCCACCCCAAGGTCGGGACGCACATGTTCGACCAGTACGGCTGGGGCGGGTACCTCATCTACCGCTTCTACCCGCAGCCGAACCGGCGCGTCTTCTCATTCGGCGAGGCGACGCTGCTCGGCAACAAAGTGATGCAGCAGGTGGCCGATGTCGAGACGGGCAATCCCGACTGGCAACAGATCTTCGCGCAGTGGAACATCGACTACGTCGTCGACGTGCCCGGTGCCCCAGAGGTGCTCGCGCTCGAGGTCGACCCGCAGTGGACCAAGGTCTACGACGACGGGCTGGCCGTGATCATGGTCAAGAACTCGGCGCTGGCGGGCACGACCGGCACCACCGGGTAGACGCTGAACGTCTCAGCGCCCGGGCGCGTGAGGCAGAACCTCCTCCGCGATCAGCTGCAGATGCTCGAGGTCGTTGAGATCGAACACCTGGAGGTAGAAGCGTTCGACGCCATTGTCGGCGTACAGCCGCAACTTCTCGAGCACTTCATCGGGTGTGCCGGCCAGGCCGTTCTCGCGCAGCTCGGCGACGTCGCGGTGGATGGCCGCCGCGCGGCGAGCGATCTCGGCGTCGGTTCGTCCGCAGCACACCACCTGCCCCGCCGACCACACCATCGTCGACGGGTCTCTGCCGGCTCGCTCGCAAGCGTGCCGCACCTCGTCGTGAACACGGCGCGTTTCCGAGACCGGCTGGAACGACTTGTTGTACTCGTCGGCGAATGTCGCGGCGACACGCGCCGAACGCGGCCCACCCGCGCCGCCGACCACGATCGGCGGGTGAGGCCGCTGTACCGGCCGCAACGTGTCGGCCTCGAGGCTCACCGAGCACGTGCGCCCTGCAAACTCGAAGGTCGCGCCGGGCGGCGCCGACCAGAGGCCGTGCAGGATCGCGAGCTGGTCCTCGAAGAGGTCGTAGCGGGCGCCGACGGCGGGGAAGTTGAGACCGTACGCGCGGTGCTCCTGCTCATACCAGCCCGCCCCGACGCCAACCTCGATCCGCCCGCCACTCATCTGGTCGAGCTGGGTCGCGATCACGGCGAACGGCCCCAGCGGCCGAAAGGTGACCGGCGAGACGAGGGTCCCGAGGCGGATGGAGGTGGTCTCGCGAGCGAGGCCGGCGAGCGTCACCCAGGCGTCGGTGTATCCGGGCCGGCCGCTCGCCGTGCCCATCTTCAGGTAGTGATCGGACCGGAAGAAGGCGTCGAAGCCGCAGTCCTCTGCGGTCCGTGCGGCCGCCAGTATCTGGTCATACGAGGCGCCCTGCTGCGGCTCGGTGAAGATGCGCAAACCCATGTGGCGTCACCCTACAAAAGGTGCAGCGTGGCGTGCGACGAAGGCTGCGCGGCGAGGCTCCGGCTGCCCACTCCGGCGCTTTGGGAAGATGCGCTCCGTGACTGAACCGCCGCGCCATCCCGCACTTCGCGATGCGGCGCCGGCCGTGTTCTGGCTCGACGATGCACAGGCGCCGCATCCGGAACCGCGCCTCCAGAGCGATCTCAAATGCGATCTCGCGATCATCGGGGCCGGCTTCACCGGGTTGTGGTCGGCGCTGCTCGCCCGGCAACGCAATCCCGCACTGGACATCGTGGTCCTCGAGGCGCGGCGTTCGGCTGCCGCGGCGTCGGGTCGCAACGGCGGTTTCTGCGACGCAAGTCTCACCCACGGTTTTGCCAATGGGCAGACGCGGTTCGGCGACGAGCTCGACACCCTGGAGCGGCTTGGTGTCGAGAACCTCGACGCAATCGAGGCAACGATTCGCGAGCACGGCATCGACTGCAACTTCGAGCGGACCGGGATGCTCGACGTTGCGACTGCGCCGTGGCAGCAAGCCGAGCTCGTCGAGATGGCAGATGCGATGCGGACACATGGATACCGCATCGAGGTGTTCGACCGCGACGCGATGCGCGCCGAGGTCGCTTCCCCCACATACGCGGGCGGGGTGTGGATCCACGACCGAACCGCGATCGTCAACCCCGCAAAGCTGGCGTGGGGATTGCGCCGCGCGTGTCTCGATGCCGGCGTGCGGCTGCATGAGAACACCGCGGTGCAGGGTCTCAGCGCCGAGACGGAACGCATTCGACTGACGACGGCCGGTGGCCGCGTCTCGGCGCGCCGCGTCGCCCTCGCGACCAATGCGGATCGGCCGTTGCTCGCGCGCCTGCGCCCGTACATCCTCCCCGTCTACGACTACGTGCTCGTCACCGAGCCGCTGTCGGCACAGCAGCTGGCATCGATCGGCTGGGCGCATCGCCAGGGCATCGGCGACGGTGGCAATCAGTTCCACTACTACCGTCTCACGGCCGACTCGCGCATTCTGTGGGGCGGCTACGACGCCATCTACCACTTCGGCAACCGCGTCGACGTCGACCTGGAGCAGCGCGGCGCAACGTTCGACAAGCTCGCCGGGCATTTCTTCGACACCTTTCCGCAGCTGTGCGGTGTGCGCTTCACGCATCGCTGGGGTGGCGCGATCGATACGTGCAGCCGCTTTTGCGCGTTCTGGGGAACCAGCCATGCGGGACGCGTGGCGTATGCGCTCGGATACACCGGGCTCGGCGTCGGCGCGTCTCGTTTCGGTGCGCAGGTGATGCTCGATCTTCTCGAGGGGAGACGCACCGAGCGCACCGCGCTGCGGATGGTCCGCACCCGTCCGCTCCCCTTCCCGCCCGAGCCGCTGCGGTACGGCGTTGTCCAGCTGACGCGGTGGTCGCTGGACCGCGCCGATCGACACCGGGGGCGGCGCAACCTCTGGCTCAAGGGGCTCGACGCGGCTGGGTTGGGCTTCGACTCCTGATACACGGGATCGTGACGAGAGTCCCTGAAAACTTCATGGCGTGTACTATCCGGGGCATGAAGGAACGGTGTGCACCCATCTCCGACCCCATGCCCGAAGTCCCCCAATGCGCTCTCTTGCCGAGCTCATGACCATCCGGGTTTTCGCCTCGATCGGGAGCTTCTCCGTTCGATTCCGCTGGCTGATCGTGGTCGGCTGGGTCTTGATCACCATCGTGTCGGTCAAGGCATTCCCCGGCCTCTCGGATGTGGCCAAGGATTCGCAGAGCAGCTTCCTGCCCGCCAGCTCACCCTCGGTCCAGGCTGAAAACCTGGCTCAGCCGTTCCAGGACTCGCAGCACGGCGTCGCGACACTGATCGTCGCCACACAGAGCGGCGTTCTCACCACGGGCGACCTGCAGACGATCACGGCCGAAGAGGCCCGGATCGGCACCATCCGCGGCGTCACCCGGGTGCAGGACTTCGGGCTCTCGCCGGACAAGCGCGCCGAGCAGGCGCAGGTCGTCACCGATCTGCCTCCCTTCAGCGCAGGGAGCGACGCGGTCTCGCTGGTCGCAGCGATCCGCGCGACATTCCCCAGCGACGCGTCAGGGCTGCAGTTCCATCTCACCGGAACCATCCCGGGATTCGTCGATCAGCAGAGCCAATCGAAGAGCTCACAGGGTGACGTCCAGGAATTCTCGCTGCTGTTCATCATCGTTTTGCTGTTGATCGCGTTCCGCGCCTTGCTCGCGCCGTTGATCACGCTGCTGCCCGCCGCGCTGGTGCTCGCGCTCGCCAGCCCGGTCATCGCCGGCGCAACCCATCTCGGTGTGCAGGTGTCGGCGATCACGCAATTCATCCTCATCGTCCTCGTCCTCGGCGCGGGCACCGACTACGGCCTGTTCCTTGTGTTCCGAACACGGGAGGAACTGCGCCGAGGTCTTGAGCCAAAGGACGCGGTCCGGCGCGCGGTGGCGACTGTCGGCGAGTCGATCACCTTCAGCGCGCTCATCGTGATGGCCGCCCTGATGTCGCTGATCATCGCGCAGTTCAGCTTCTACCAGGCGCTCGGACCCGCACTCGCGATCGGCATCGCATTGATGTTGATCGCGGGGCTCACGCTGCTTCCCGCGCTGCTGGCGATCTTCGGGCGGGCGGTGTTCTGGCCGTCGCGAGCCCGGCTCGTCGAGAACCCGCGCGCGAACATCTACGGGCGCATCGCCGCTTTCGTGGTGCGCCGTCCACTGCCCGTCGCCATCGTCGGCGCGATCATCTTTGGAGCGATCGCGTTCGGCCAGCTCGGCACGACCACTGCGGGGTTCGCCGACATGTCGACGCCCTCCGGCACCGACTCCGCTGCCGGCGACACGCTCATCTCCCAGCACTACGGCAGCGCGAACCTCAATGCGACCGAATTCCTCTTCAAGTTCGCCACTCCGATCTGGGCGCACGCCGACGATCTGCAGACCATCCAGACCGCGCTGCAATCGCGCGGCGGTTTTGCGACGGTCGAGGGACCACTCGCCTTCTCCGGCCAGGCGCTGACCCCGGCGCAACTGGTGCAGATCCACGAAAGTGGCAGCACGCTCGCGACCGAGGCCCTCGGTCGTTTCGTGAGCGCGGACGGGCGCACGGTGCAGTACATCGGCGTTGAGAAGGGCGGTGCGGCGCCTGCGATCAAAGCGGTTCCCACGCTCCGCACCCTGGTCACCAGCGCTGGAGCATCGGTACACGCTCAAGCACAGGGCGTGTTCGGCATCCAGCCCTTCGCCTATGACGTGAACCAGCTGTCGTCGTCGGACCTCTGGCACATCATCCCGGTGGTGGCGCTGCTCATCGCCATCCTGCTCACCATCGTCATGCGCAGCCTGGTGGCGCCGCTCTACCTGGTGACGAGCGTGCTGCTCTCCTACCTCGCGGCGCTCGGCCTGACCGCGCTGATCTTTGTCCACTTCGGTGGTCAGAGCGGCATCAACTTTGTGCTGCCGTTCCTGATGTTCGTGTTCCTGATGGCGCTGGGGTCGGACTACAACGTGCTCGTCATGACTCGAATACGGGAGGAGTCGCATCACCTGTCGACGCGCGAGGCGGTGCGCAGAGCGATCGGTGCCACCGGGACGACGGTCACCACCGCAGGGCTCATCCTCGGGGGCACCTTCGCGGTGCTCGCGTTTGCGGGCGGCGGCGCTTCTGGTGGATCGCAGATCCAGCAGATCGGGTACGGCGTGGCCTTCGGCGTCGTGATGGACACATTCGTGGTCCGTACCATCCTCGTGCCCGCAATCGTCGTGCTGCTCGGACGCCGGAACTGGTGGCCATCCAAGTTGTGGAGCGAGGGAGAACCGACCGTCACGCCGCCGCCGGCTGTCGCCCCACCCGCTCCTGCACCCCCGCTACAGACGACGTCGGCGCGTTAGAAACATTGGTCCAAGGGACGACAACATGAGTACCAACACGGAGTTGCAGACGGTGCTGCGGGCGTCACACGAGCGCCTCGAAGATGCCACGCGGCCGCTGACCGACCAGGAGATCGCCGGACCTTCGTACTGCAAGGACTGGTCCACCGCGCAAGTGCTCTCGCACATCGGCAGCGGCGCACAGATCTTCGGGCTGCTGCTCGATGCCGGACTTGCAGGGGCTGAAACCCCCGGCCGCGATGAGATGTCCAAGGTCTGGGACGTGTGGAATGCGATGAGCCCGACCGAGCAGGCACGCAACAGCCTGAATGCGGACAGCGAGTTCCTCGACCGCGTTGCCGCGGTTCCCGCCGCTGAGCTCGACGCCATGCAGATGACCCTCTTCGGAGCGCCCGCCGGCGCTGCACGCTTGCTGGAGCTGCGTCTCTTTGAGCACGCCATCCACACCTGGGACGTCATCGTGATTCGCGACCCGGATGCCGAGGTCGCGGGCGATGCGGTCGCCTGGATGGTTGACCGGCTCGACCCGCTCGCCGCTCGCTCCGGGAAGACCGAGGCTGGGCCGCTTGAAGTCGACATCACCACGACCGACCCGGATCGGGCGTTCCGGCTATCAGTCACCGACGTGGTGAAACTCGTTTCCGCAGGGGCCGCCGACGCGCGGCCGGCGACCGCGACGGTGCGGATGCCCGCGTCGGCCCTCGTGCGACTCGTCTACGGCAGGCTCGACACCGAGCACACGCCGGCCACGGTCGAGGCCGACGGGATCGACCTCGACACGCTGCGGAGCATCTTCCCGGTTTCTGAGGCCGACCGGACTACGGCAGGTCGTCCATCGCCCGCCGGCGACCGCGCGCAAGCATGGCGACCGCGATGACGATCAGCACGGTCAGGCCCCCGCTGACGGCGCCCGAACCCCAGTTCAGCCCGCCTCGAGCGTGGGAAACTCCAAGCCAGTCCGCGTAGGACGCGCCGAGCGGGCGGGTCACGATGTAGGCGAACCAGAACGCGACGATGGCGTTGAGGCTGAACCAGCGGTGAGCAGCCGCAGGAACCGCGATCAGGATGGTGAAGGCGATGCCGGAGACTAGGTACCCTAGGTGCAGGGTCGTCGCGGTCATGTCCCCCGCCGCGGTGCCGAGCGCGAAGGTCGCGATGACCGTGAGCCAATAGAAGACCTCGCGGCGCCGCGTGTTGACGGTGTGGATGGACAGGGTGTGCTCGCTCGAGTACCAGAGCGAGAAGACGGCCGCGAGCACGATCGCGAAGAAGATAGTCGACACGAGATAGGGAATCCCGAACTTGATGTGCAGGACGTCGGCGGCCATGGTCCCGAAGACAGCGACCATGACCACCGCGAGCCAGTAGATCCATGGTCGATACCGTGGCGCCGCAAACTGCAGCACAAGCGCGATAACGAGCCCGACAAAGCCCAGCATCACCGCGACCACGGGGTCGAGTTGGTGCACGAGCGTGTCCGACGTGGCCTCGCCCATGGCGGTTGTCAGGACCTTGGTCACCCAGAATCCTGGGGTGATCTCGGGCACCTTGCGGAGCATCACGACACGCGGGTTTGGGGGCAATCGGCGAAGATCCAAGGCGATGTTGGAACTTAGTCATCTGACCAAGCGTTACGGCGCGCTCGAGGCGCTCCATGATCTCAGCTTCAGCGTCCAGCCCGGTGAGATCTTCGGATTCGTCGGAGCCAATGGCGCCGGCAAAACGACCACGATGCGAGTGGTGCTCGGTGTGCTTGAAGCCGATTCCGGCAGCGTGATCTGGGACGGCTCTCCCATCACGTTCGCGGCCAGACGGCGCATCGGATATATCCCCGAGGATCGCGGGCTCTATCCAAAGATGGCCGTGATCGATCAACTCCAATATTTTGGACAGCTGCACGGCCTCAATCGAAAAGCCGCGCGCGAGGCGTCAACCGCCCTGCTCGAGCGGCTCGGACTCGCTGACCGCGCCAAGAGCCAGCTCCAGAGCCTGAGCCATGGCAACCAGCAACGCGTTCAACTCGCGGCGGCGCTGGTGTTCGCGCCCGAGCTGCTCATCCTCGACGAGCCCTTCGCGGGTCTAGATCCGGTGGCCGTCGATTCGATGAGCGAGGTGCTGCGTTCGGAAGCCAATGCGGGAAAACCCGTCGTGCTCTCGAGCCATCAGCTCGACATCGTCGAACGGGTCTGCGATCGCGTGGGGATCATCAACCACGGCCAGATGGTCGCCATGGGGACTGTCGACGAGCTGATCGAGCGCGGACCATTGCGCTTCTGGGTGGACGCCCCCGGCGCTGGTGCCGGCTGGTATCAGAGCCTCGGGGGGACGACGCTCGTCGAGCAGGATGGATCCCGCTGGTTGCTCCAATTCGACGACGGTGTTGACGATCAGGCAGTGCTGCGCGCCGCGCTCGCGACGGGCCCGGTTCGCGAGTTCCGGCGTGATCGGCCGGGGTTGACGCAGTTGTTCCGCGACGTCATGAGCGGCAAGGACATCGATGAATAGTCTGGCGTTGATCCGCGTGATCGCAGAGCGCGAGTTCCTGGCCCGAATTAGAACGCGAGTGTTTGCGATAACGACCGTGCTGACGGTCATCGGGATTGCCGGTTACATCCTGCTGCAGGCATACGTGTTCAACACGTCGAAGGCGAGCTCCCTGGACGTTGGGTTCGTCGGAGCAGCGCAGTCGATCGCGGCGCCCGTACGTGCGGAGGCGGCCGCTTCCGGGGAGACCATCACGGTCCAGCCATACGCGTCGCTTGCTACCGGAACGGCGGACCTTCGAAGCGGCACGATTGACGCCCTGGTCAGCGGATCCGGGGCCAATACCACTATGGCCGTTCAGTCGACGGTCGATCCAACGCTGCAGACAGCGCTCAACGACCAGGCACGCCAGCAGGTACTGACCGAATATCTGACAGGGCACGGCCTTGCTCCGAGCGATGTCTTGGGCCAGCTCAATTTCTCAGTGGGCGACCATGAGCTCGCGCCAGTCAACGCCGCGCGCATCGAGCAGATCGTCATCGGCCTCCTGGTTGCGGGAATTCTCTACGTCACCATGGTCATCTACGGCCAGCTCGTCGCGGCAGGAGTGATAGAGGAGAAGTCCAACCGCATCGTTGAGAT